>BNJV01000024.1_pt1 | contig 174686 bp, 238 predicted proteins | sample 8540591 | NCBI WGS metagenome assembly BNJV01 (sample SAMD00202457, study PRJDB9452) | human saliva metagenome | host: Homo sapiens
TTTCATGGTATAATAGAGTGAATCGATTGCGGGAGGACATCTTATGCTAAGGCTTGGAATTATTGGAACGAGTTGGATTTCACATGAATTTATCAATGCTGCTCACCAAACAGGTCACTATCGTTTGCAGGCTGTGTATTCGAGAAAAATGAAGACGGCTCAAGATTTTTGTGAGCCCTATGAAGCCATCTCCTGCTACACTGACTTAGTGGACTTCTTAGAGAGTGAGCTGGATGTGGTCTACATTGCCAGCCCCAACTCTCTTCACTACGCTCAAGCCAAGCTTGCTATTCTAGCTAAGAAGCATGTCATCATTGAAAAACCGGCTGTGACGACTCCTTCTGAATGGAAGGAACTGGTCAAGCTTGCTAAAGACCACCATGTCTATCTCTTTGAAGCTGCCAGAAATTACCAAGAAGCAGCCTTTCAAGTAGTTAAAGACTTTCTCTCGAACCAGGAAATACTAGGCGCTAACTTTACCTTTGCCAAGTATTCTTCCAAGTTACCTGCCCTCCTTTCTGGTGAGGTGCCGAATATTTTCTCAGATGTCTATGCAGGTGGGGCTTTGATGGATCTGGGAGTCTACTGCCTCTACCTAGCGATTGGCTTCTTTGGAGAGCCGATCTCAAGCCGTTACACCGCTCAGCAATTACCTAATTCAGTTGATCTCTATGGTCAAGGTGTCCTGATCTATCCAGAGTTTCAGGTTGCCATACAGGCGGGGAAAAACATTACCAGTCATCTCCCTGCTGAAATCTACACGAAGACTGGAACCCTGACCCTAAATGCCGTGGCTGCAATTGACCAAGCTCAATTCGTCAACCATTCTGGAGAAGTCTTTGACCTTCCTATTGAGCCCTGTAGTCATGTCATGGAAGAAGAGGCCCAGGCCTTTGCTCTTGCCATAGCTGGCCAAAAAGAGACGGCTTACCTCGAGTGGTTACAAATTGCGGAGCAGGTCCATGAAACCCTTTATCAAATGCGCCAAAGCGCTGGAATACAATTTAAGGATTAAAAAATGAAAGAACTATTTCCACAAAGCTGGAAAGACCAGCTAGAAACACTTGGATTTGATACCTTCACTGACATTCAGGAGCAAATCTTCACTCCTATTTATGAAGGGGAAAATGTCCTCGGGATCAGTCCGACTGGTACGGGAAAGACCCTGGCCTACCTCTTTCCCAGCTTACTCAAACTTAAACCAAAGAAGGCCCAACAGCTCTTGATCTTGGCCCCTAATACAGAATTGGCTGGACAAATTTTTGATGTCACCAAACAATGGGCAGAGCCTCTAGGACTCCAAACGCAACTTTTCCTTTCTGGATCCAGTCAAAAACGCCAGATTGAACGCCTCAAAAAAGGACCTGAAATCCTGGTTGGGACGCCTGGTCGGATCTTTGAACTGATCAAGCTTAAAAAAATAAAAATGATGAATGTAGATACCATCATTTTAGATGAATTCGACCAATTACTGAGCGATTCTCAGTACCACTTTGTCGATAAGATCAGCCACTATGCTCCCCGCGACCATCAATATGTCTATATGAGCGCCACAGCCAAAGTCGATCCAGATCAGCTAGAAGAAAATACCCTTCGCATTACGGTTGATGGGATTTCTTTGGATAATATCCAACATTTTTATATGCAAGTGGATCGGCGTGACAAGGTCGAATTGCTCCGCAAACTCGCCTACGTCGAAGATTTCCGGGGCTTGGTTTTCTTCAATAGCCTGTCCGATCTTGGAAGCGCAGAAGAAATTGCAATACCGGGGTGTTGAAGCCGTGTCGCTCGCTAGTGATGTCAATGTCAAATACCGCAAGGTCATCCTGGAACGCTTCAAAGACCATCAGCTAACCCTCTTACTGGCCACCGATTTGGTCGCTCGTGGAATCGATATTGAACATCTTGAATGTGTGATTAACTACGATATCCCCCGTGATGTAGAGACCTATACCCACCGCGCCGGTCGAACAGGTCGAATGGGGCGTGATGGCTATGTGATCACCTTTATCACCCACCCAGAAGAACTCAAATCCTTAAAAAAATACGCTTCTGTCCGTGAACTTGTTTTAAAAAATTCCGAACTATTTTTAAATGAATAAGAAAATCCTCTGCTAGTAAATTTACTGCAGAGGATTTTTTAGTTAATTTCCATTGTAATAAATGCGATGACTTTCAAGTTGATAATCCAACAATTCATCTACCGTTACAAAGGTATAGCCTTGTGATTTAAGGTAGTCAAGGACGGTCGGAAGAGCATCAATCGTGGTTTGATGGATATCATGCATGAGGATAATCGAACCCGGTTTGACTTCTTTTTTCACTTCATTGAGAATAGCCGTCGTATTATGAGTTTTCCAATCCAGGCTATCCACATCCCACATGATGAAGGATTGGTCTACACCGTATTGGATGGCGTTATTGATGGCTCCATACGGAGGACGCGTGATCTTAGTTTGAACGCCTGTCGCTTTTTGAATAGCTTCTTGGGTATCCAAAATCTCTTTTTTGGCATTATCCAAGCTCAATTTTGGTAATTGAGGGTGATCCCAGGTATGGTTCCCGATTTGATGACCTTCTTTGCGGACTTGCTTAGCAATATCAGGATTCGCACTGACATTTTTTCCGACCATAAAGAAGGTAGCTTTGGCATTGTATTTCTTTAAGATAGCCAGCGCCTGAGGAGTCGTCGTTGGATCCGGTCCATCATCAAAGGTCAGGGCAATCATCTTACGGTGGCGTTCTTCAATATAGGATTGGTAAGAAGCTAGATCATCAGGAAGCAAGCGCTCTGTATCAATCACGTCATAGAATTTAGATATGGGAACAGTAAAGGTATCGTCTCCTTTAACCTTGCTTGGAAATGGAATGGTGAAAATCCCTTTTTCATATTGGAATTCCCATTGACTCAAGTCCAACTCTGAGAAGTGGGCAACCATTTGATCAATGCTTTCCTCATCTAGCTGACGAAAGGCTAGATTCCCTCGTAGTTCCTCCAAAAAGATCTGCTTGGCTCCATCTGGATCCGCAAAAACCTGGCTCAGGGTCAGAGGATTGCTCTCATCATCCAAGTAAAAGAGGGTAAACTTCACCGTCTCATCTTTGATGAATTTCCCTTTTCTGTACTGGTATTCGGCCCGCTTGATTTGGATAGGGTGATAGCCAACAAAAGGCGCTTCTGCTTCTTCACTATGGTAGAAGGTCAAATGCTTAGGCTCCTTGATTTTCTCATCCGATCCTAAACGCTGAAGGTCTTCTTGGATCTTCTCTTTAATAATCTCAACAGGCTGTCCATCCTTAGTAGGATAAAAAGCAGTCACATAAGATGTCCCTAAAATTCCTTCCTGAGTCTGAACATCTTTTCCTTTTTCAGAGCTTTTCTCAAGTTGGGTAACCTTAGCAAACTGATCCTGATAGGCTTTTTGTTCACGAACCCTTTGAATCTTTTGATAGCCGATATACAAAAGACTCAGTAAAAGGAGATTTGTAATGATTAATAAAATAGTTTTCGTGTGTTTGAATCTCATAACTTTATTATAGCAAATTTCTCTCGAAAAAACATTCCTTTTTTGTAAATGGTTTCATAAAAAAGAGGGCGACTGTCGTCGCTGACAGCGGCCCTTGTTTTTAGTCCCTCTTATTTTTTGCGAATGACTTCTACTTTATATCCATCCGGATCTACAACGAAATAGTAATTCGGTTTCGTTCCTGGAAGACCTTTTGGTTCCGTCACTTCATAGCCTTTTTAGCCTTGTGTTCCGCATTCAAACCTTCTAGATCAGGAGTACTCAAGGCGACGTGAGCATAGCCATCTCCGATGACATATGGACCATGATCATAATTGTAAGTCAATTCCAACTCATAGTCATCTCCAGGCAAGGCCAAATAGACAATCGTGAACTTGTAGTCTGGGAATCTTTCCGACGTTTTTCTTCAAAACCAAAAGCATCTTGGTAAAAAGCGATTGATTTTTCTAAGTTTTCTACACGAAGGCAAGTGTGCAACATTTTTGAACTCATAGGTTTTCCTCTTTTCTTTTTTTAAAAAATTATGAACGATTTTTTTTACGACTTTCCGTCTTAATGGATAATTTCACTTCAAAGATGGTCCCTTTTAGTTTATTATCTTTGACTTGAATAGTCCCTTTAAAGGCTTCTACGATCTGCTTAGCAAGGGATAACCCCAAACCAAATCCACCTTTTTGACGGGTTCTGGCCTTGTCCACCCGGTAAAAACGATCAAAGATCCGTTTCTTATCCTCATCTCGAATCCCTGGACCATTATCCAGCACCCTCAGAAGTAGATATTTGTCCTTCAACTGGACTTCAAATTGGATCTCACCATCTTCATCGGTGTACTTCAAGGCATTATCATAGAGAATGGTCATCAATTGCTTGAGGAGCGTTCTATCAGAACAAATGACTTTGTCCACCTGATTGTCTCCTTGGAAGAATTTGCCATTTTCTTCCGCAATGATCTCAAAATTGGAGAAGGTATGATCAAAAAAGCTTGGTTCGATCTCTTCCATCTCTGGCTTCAAGCCATCATCTCTTCGGGCGATATTGAGAAGGTTGGTGGTCAAGAGCTTCATATTTCGAACTTCATCCAAGCTAGATGCAATGCTCTCGCTTGACTCCATAATGGTCGCTTCAGGCTTTCTAAAAAGTGTTTCGAGGCGATTTTGAAGGACTGCTAGAGGCGTCCGTAACTCATGGGAGGCATTTTCCACGAAAGCCTTTTGCTTTTGCATACTATCAAGTAGGGGCTTAACACTGAGACGTGCTAGGAAGAGACTAGCAAATAAGGAGATTCCCCAGAAGCAAATCATGACGAGTGCGATCTGACTCTCGTGCTCTTCACTGGTCTGTTCTAGCTGACTGATATTGGTCATGACAACCGCATACTTAACGTCGCTATCTCCGTCATCAGACAATCCCAAATCCGTCATATAAGCCCGGTAACTTTCTTTTTTCCCGTAGCTATTTGTAATTTGGAGCTGGGAAACCTTTGTTGAGCAACTTCCGGCCAAAAGTGACTGTTTTGAAAGTTTAAAAAAACCCATTTGCCTGTTGTCAGAGTTTTTCATATTTTTTTGTTGAGTAAAACAACAGTGGTATTGGAAGTGACATCTCCTTTTGGGTTCTGATTTATCATGATCTGGGCATCATCATCTCATGCTCATCACCCTCTTTGGAATTAGACTGTTTCTGATCCCGGTTGGCAATAGCTATAATGGAATAAGGATCCTGACTCAAGGTCTTGAGATTCTCATCGACCGTTGTATAGAGACTCGAGCGCATGACCTGAATAATAATTAAGGTCATGGCTGAGAATATCAAGGTGAAGAGACCAAAATATCGGATGAAATAAGAAAAATCATCTTCTCCGACTGTTTTCTTAATCCTTGTTAGCATCTTTTAAGATATACCCCACACTGCGTAATGTTTGCAAGCTCTCAACGAAATCGGTACCTTTTAATTTCTTACGGATTTTTGAAACATAAACTTCAACCACTGAGATAGTTGTGTCACTGTCAAAGCCCCAGAGACGATCGAAGATCTGTGTCTTTGGAAGGATGACATTTTGGTTTTGAAGGAAATAGACCAAGAGATCAAATTCCTTCCCAAGAAGTTCTACTTCCTTATCGTCCACGTAAGTTGAATTGGTAGATAAGTTGACCTTCAAATTGCCATAATTGAGGGTGTTTTCATTAACCTTGCCTGAGCGCTTCAAGAGAGCTTGAATCCGCATCTTAAGCTCTTCTAGGTAGAAAGGCTTGGTGAGGTAATCGTCTGCTCCCAGCTCAAAGCCGTGCCCCTTGTCATCCAGACTTTCTTTAGCTGTCATGATCAAAACAGGGGTTGTCACGCCTTTTTCACGCAATTCTTTCAAGACATGGAACCCGTCCTTTTCAGGAAGCATGAGGTCCAGCAAAATCAAATCATAGATCCCGCTTTCTGCTTCATAAAGACCTTCTTCTCCGTCAAAGACCTGCATAACGTCCGCAAAATCATCTAAAAAATCAAATACTGAATTTGATAAACCAAGGTCATCTTCGACCAATAGAATTTTAATCATCGTCGTATCCTCTTCTCTTTCCTGAGTGAGTCTTTCTAATCTATTCTTAACCATTATAACACGACTTGTCTTCATTTCCTATAGTTTAGAACCTGGTTTGATGATCAAATTCAGTCTATCTGAGGAAGGCTTGTTTTATGAGTTTGTCGTGTTTCCTTTGTTATTTTGACTATCACTCGTCTTGTTTTTATTCTTCGATTTCTTTTTGTTGGACTTGTTAGAGGAATCCTGGTTCCCTTTTTGTTGTCCGCCAGATTGGTTCATGCCATTTTCTGGACCATTCCCTTGAGGACCACCATTGCCTTCCTGTGGCATTTGACCAGGTCCACCTCCTTGCGGGCCACCTTGAGGACCACCGCCTTGAGGACCGCCGTCCTGTGGGACACCATTTTGCTGGTTTCCTTGTGAAGCATGGCCATTTTGACTATTTTGTTGCTGATTGGTTCCTTGGTTCTGACCCGTTTGGACCGGTTGAGAAAATTGTTGGTTATTGGAAGATTGTGAGGCGATGACACCGACCCCAAAGCCACTTCCAGCACCGACCAACAAGCCACCAACTGCTGCCATACCGATCCACCACTTAGGACTTCGTTTGAGGACGACCATTTTTTCTTTGGATTCTTGCGTTTCGACTACTTGTTTTGTTTCTTTTTGATTCATCTTTTTACCTTTTATCTTTTTTACAAGTACTTGTCTTTTAAATTTTAAAGGGAGCTCGATCCTTTAAGTAAGGAGATTATACTTTAGAAGTCTTAAACAGGCCTAAATTTTTACTTAAAACAACCTAAAACGACTGGGACTATTGACAGGATGAAACCGATATTGTAGAATAGTTACCATAAAATAAAATAGAGGTTAACTGTTATGAAGAAAATCTTTCCTTTAGTGCTCATCTCCATTGGAGTAGCTATGATCTCCGTCCTATCTCAATTTACCCTTCCATTTGGTCCAATTCCTTTAACCCTGCAAACGCTCATGATCGGGATTATCGGGACCATCTATAAACCCAGCCATGCCTTTTGTCACAGTCTGCCTCTACCTACTTCTTAGGCTTTCTTAGGTTTTCCAGTATTTGCCGGTGGTGCTGGTGGTGCTTCGCATTTCCTTGGCCCTACTGCTGGTTTCCTCCTCTTCTTCCCATTCCGAGCATGGATCACGTCTCTATTTACCAATGCCAAATCCAGCCTTGTCACTATCTTTTTTGCCAATCTCCTCAGTAGTGCTCTCCTCTTTGTATCAGGAGCTATCGGCTTTATGCTGGTCACGCATACCGATCTCCAAAAAGCATTTGCTTTGGTCGTTGCTCCCTTTATCCTTGCCGACCTCATCAAACTGATCATCATCACGATCACCAGCAAAGGCGATATTTTTGCCAGCCTCAAACACCACTGGTATTTCAAATAAGATACAAAGGGCTTAGCGGATATATTAAAAATATCAACATCTGAACGCAGATGTTGATTTTTGTTATAGGGATACATGTATAAATCTTTTCAATTGAACTCCTTTTAAAGAGAACACTGTTTTAATGATGAAAAACATAGATCCTCCTTCCTTTATTTTTCCTTATAAAGAACTCTCAAGATCAGTAACTGTGTTAGCAAAATCCAGATGATCAGAATAGTGAAGTCAAAAACAAATGAGACGTGACCATGACTATAGACACAAGCTCGTAGGAGGTTGACAGAAGGGAACCAAATGGAAGAACATGGTAGAGATGGTTTATCCAATCTGGAAGACGACTTGCAGGGTACATGATTGGTGAAAAACATCAAACCAATCATAAGAATTAACTGAGACATCAGCGTGACAATATTGGGAGAAAAAAAGTATACGCAATGGCAAATCCAAGACTGATCATTGTAAGACAGATCAGAAATAGGATGAAAAACAGCCAGAACAGATACATTTAGGCGGACAGAAAAAAACGAAAAATAGCCCAGTATAACAGAAATGAATACTCCAGGTCAAAATAGCAATCATCCACATCCAAAGATCTGCTAAGGAAATCAGAATTCGTGGTATTGGAAGGGCTCGTACGTAGTCTACATGTCCTTCTGACTTCGCATTTGCTATAACAGGGGATGAGATCGTACAGCCAATAGAAATGATTCCTATCAGAACTGAACCAGAAGGGAGATAGTAGGCAGCTGTCGTATCAATCTCACCGATCACTAGTGGATAACCAAAAAGAAGTGAAATGGATAACAGAACCTGAGCTAGCGTAAAGAGTAGAAATAGATCTTTTTGACGAAGATAGTTCCAACGAAGTAAGTAAAAAAATTGAGTCATATCAGTTTGTCAACTCCTCTCTATAAAGATCTGACATGGATATGTTTTTCTGAGTAAGTGACAGATTTAAAATATTCTTTCTATCCAATTCCTGTGTGATTTTTGGTAGCAGTCTCGTTAACTCCTTCTCTTCTATTTCAATCTGGCAGATCGAACCGTTGATAATGGTGTAATCTTGAAATAGAGCTAAGCTATCTTCATTCCTAAACTCAAAAGATATTTGATACTGTTTTTGATAGGTTATTTGCTGAACTGGTCCTGATTTGATTAACTTCCCATGGTTAAATAAGGCATAGTTGTCTGCATATTTTTCAACTTCCAACAAGTTATGTGTCACAATAATAATGGTATGACCTTTATGCGCTAGCTTCTGTAATAATTGCCACTGTTTTTCACGACGTATTGGATCGACATCGTTCGTCGGCTCATCAAGAAGAATGATGGTCGGAGATCCGATTAAAGCCATTGCAAAAGAAGTTAGACGCTTTAATCCGCCTGAGAGATCCTTTCCTTGTTTTGCCCTGTACTCCTTAATTTCCAAGTCGGTTAAGAGCTGATCCATTTCTTTTTGTAAATCTAAGGTGTTTAATCCTCTCATTCTTCCAAGCATTTCTATGTTTTGTTCCACCGTCAATTTTTCAAGTGGCGCATACTGTTGCGACATATAGCTCATCATTGAGCGAGCTTGTTTACGATTCTGTACAAAAGAAATATCTCCATAGCAAACGTCTCCTTTATCAGGTTTGGTAAAACCAATCATTTGATTTAAGAGGGTGGACTTACCAGCACCATTGTGTCCTAAAAAGGCTGTAATTTTAGCAGCTTCTATTTCTAAGGAAATATGGTTATTAGCAAAATGTTGCTTATCAAATGATTTTGTCAAATCTCTAATAGTCAGTGTCGCAAATGTCTTCATCTCATCACTCAAGACTGAGAAGATTTTCCCAGCTTCCTTCATTTTTGATAAGATTATTGTATAATAAACATATGACTTTCCATGGTTTACGTCATGATTTACCATTTTAGTGTCATAATTAGCCAACTCAATTTGATAAGGGGGACTTATGTTAAACGTCGTTATTTGTGATGACTCAACTAGAGATGCTAGTCAGTTAGAACAGTATTTACTTTCTTACGACAAGGTTCCTGTAGAAACAAAACTATATACAAATCCACAAAAAATGCTAGAACAGTTAACAAGGGATACACATTGTGTTTTTTTGGATATTGATATGCCACAAATTACTGGAATTGACCTTGCACGTGAAATTCGTCAGTTCAATCCTTTTATCCCCATTATTTTTGTGACCAGCTATCGTGATTACATGGAACAAGTATTTGAAGTACAGACTTTTTGATTACTTAGTAAAACCCATTGAACCCCAAAGGTTAAATAAGGTAGTAGATAGGATCTTGCGTTATTTAGATTTAGGACAAACCATCTTTAACTTCTCATTTGGAAAACAAAGTTACTCTATTCCTTTAAGTGACATTACCTATTTTGAGAAAGATAAGCGTTCCGTTTTTATTTACACACTAGCAGATACCTATAAGTCCTTACTGAAAACTCAAGACATTTTAGATAAACTACCTGATTATTTTATTCAAATTCATGCTTCTTATATTGTAAATCCCAAATATATCAAAGATTTTGATGCGAAAACAGTAACTATTTTGCTAAATGGAACCGAGGAGCATTCACTTCCAATTAGTCGTAAGTTCCAGTCTTCTTTTAAAGAAAAATACTATAACTATCTCAGTGAAAGGAATTTCTAATGCTAATAGGATTGCGGATCATTAGTATCTTGTTTGACTTATTTCTAGCAAGTGTTTTATTTTATGGGCCAATATCCAAAAGTAAACATTCAAAAGAGACACTTTTAGTCCTTTGTTGTTGCTTTCTTTTTCATGTGGCTCTTGTGTTTCTATTTTTAGAAAGTCGCGTTTTTTTAGTTAGCAATCTCTTTCTGAGTATTTTAGAATCCTCTCTTGTAGGACTCTATTTTGGCTACTCCTTTCGTGATTCTTCCTTTTGGATATTCTTACAAACAAGCCTGACATTATTAGCCGGAGCTGTCCTCAATCAAGCTATCCAACTATTTCTTCCACTGTCAAAAGTATCGAAAAATTTAGAACTGATTAGTGGTTACCTTGCCATCAGTTTTCTTTTTTCAACTGTGATCACTCTTGTTCTTCGACAGTTATTTCGAACACATCAAAAGTTAAGCATGGCAACATCTAGAAAAAATTGGCTTTATCAATTTATCGTGCCGATTTTATCGATTATTTTTGCCTTTACTGTATCTGCTATTCAAGGGCAAGTATTTGGACCAGATTATCTTTCTGTCATTTCACTCTTGTCTCTTATTGTATTGTCGTTTTCCTCGCTGTATTTTACCTTACATCTTTCTCAACAACAGCACGCTTATTATCAAAATAAATTAGATAAAGAACAACTTCAGTTCCAATTAAGAGAAACACAACAGTCTCAAGAAGAATACCAACGATTGCAAAGTCTTCGGCATGACTTAAAAAATAAACATTTAACCCTCTTGGCACTTCTAGAAGAAAATCCTGATGAGGCTAGAGAGTATCTTCAATCGTTAACCGATAGTATTTCAGGAAAACAAACCTTTTACTCCAAAAATCCAACGGTTAATTATTTACTGAAATCAAAAACTGCACGATGTGGAAGATGCAAATTGCATTAGAAATTGACTGCTTTATCCCACAAGAACTATCTATTCAGCCCAGATGTTCTAGCTGTTATTTTAGGAAATTGTTTGGATAATAGTATTTCAGCCTGTCTTCGATTGACTGATAAATCGGAGAGAACATTATCTCTGAATATACGTTATTTTCAACAAAATCTATTTATTTCGATCAACAATACCTTTAATGAACAGGAACAAGAGACTCGTAAAACACGTCAAAGAGATGGTTGGGGCTTGCGAAACGTTGATGCCCTAGTACAAGAATACCAAGGAACTATCAAAGCGATTCAAAGAAAATGGCCACTATCGAACGGAGATTCTCTTACCAAGTCCAATAAACTAATGATCCTTCTCCTTTGAGGTCTTATTCAGGTCATTTATAAAAAAGAGGCTGGGCAAAATCTGTCCAGCCTTTGATGTTAGATAGAAATAACAGTTTGACACATTGGTTGATTGCTCATAGCACTGCTTTGAGGTGACGCAAACATTATTTCCTTTATCTGCAACCTCCAACACTCTCCCAGACTGTTGTATCTATGCGGGGGTGGAAAAATTGAAAAGAGAGGACTTCTTTCCCACTCCATTAGGATGTAGTTAAACTATCATTAACCAACCTAAATGATGCCCCAAAAATTAAAATAATATATTTTTTTAAGTCTCAATCAAATATACACTGAAACTTTCCGCCGTGAGAAAAGTGCCTGAAACACAATTGTTTCAGGCACTCGGGAGTTTTGAGAGTAAAACAGTTCGGGGAACTGTTTTAGCCTGAGCCCAAAAATTGAAAAGTGAAGGGGCTCAAAACTAAGTCATGGAACTTCAAAGAAGTTCGCTGACGTCCGTGCTCACCTAAGGAAAGTTTCAAAGATGACGTTGTCTATATTCTAAGATGCTACAGAATGAATTCTGTAGCATCTTTTTTAAATCTATTTTGTCGCAAGGATAGCAGCTTCTACTGCTGCTTTCTCCCGCTCGATAAGATCAATACGAGCAGCAATTTCTTTAATTCCCATCTTGATATTACGGCTGATCGCCATATCATCCAATTGAGGCTCAAAGAAGGCCTTGTATTCATTTCAACCGTTCACGGGTCTTGAAACAGTTAGCTGGGTAGATGACAAACTTATCAAAGCTCATATCACCACCGAGGGCTTTCTTGATCCAATCCCAGTTTTCACGTGCCCAAGTCCAGGTTCTACCTTGGGTAAAGTCATCATGCAAGAAGTTGTAATACCAGCTCATAGCCAAGTCCTGAGGTTTCACCACATCCTTGTTCTTCCACTCCTTCAATAGAGCTTCCAAAGTTTCCTTATCCTTGGTATAAGAAAGTGCAGCCGCCAACTGGCGTTTAAAGTTTCCATCAACTGTCTTAACATAAGTATCCAGGTATTGTTGGCTAAGCTCCTTGGTTTCCTGGTGCTTGATTTGGTTGACCAAGATTTGCAAGCGGATGGCCGCTGGAAGTTTTTCCAAATCATCTGCATGCGCTTCAAAGATAGCGCTCGCTTGAGCTTTTGCAGCTTCATCATTGGCCTTGATCATATTAGCAATCATTAGCTGACGAACTTTTTCGTCTTCTTCTGTTTCACCAGGCTTAGCTTCTAGACCCAAGCGTTCAAAGTTGTAACGGTTCAGGCGTTTCAACAACTCATGGAAGGCCGCTTCTGTTTCAGTTCCTTCATCCACAAAGAGACTGATTCCAGCTAAGACGCTCGAAACAGCTGAAACAACCAAGTAGGAACTTTCTTCTGTCAAGTGTTCAATTACTGGCAAGAGGCTTGCATAAGAAATTTGACCACTTTCCGCTAAGAGGCGGCGTTCTTGAACCACTTGTAGTTTCGAAGTGCTATCCAAGCTAGCAAGTTCAGCAAGGATGTCTTCCAACAATTCCCCACGGTAGTCACTGATATAGTGAGCTGTATTTTCTGTATTGAAGCGAAGAGCTCCGCTGTTAGCTGCTTTCAAGGCACTGTAGTTTGGAATTTCTAAGACTTCTGTTTCCAAAGTATCTGGAATACCTGTCCAGTTGCTATTTAAAGGAACAACCCACTTGCGACCTTTTTCTTCTCTTTCTCCGATGAAGAACTGCTCTTGACGGATGATCAAGGTATCGTCTCCACAGAAGCTGAGACAACAGGGTATCCTGGTTGCTCCAACCATGAATCCATAAAGGCTGCGACATCACGACCTGAAGCCTGCCCAAGAGCATCCCAAAGGTCACGACCGATGGTATTGCTGTATTGGTGTTTTTCAAAGTAGATCTTCAAGCCTTTACGGAAGGCGTCATCGCCTAACCAACGGCGAAGCATGTGCATGAGACGGCTACCCTTGGCGTAAACGATCGCTGGGTCAAAGAGGGTGTTGATCTCGTCAGGGTGTTTGACTTCCACATGGACGGATTGAACGCCATCTGTAGCATCGCGTTTCAAGGCAGCAGGCACACCGGTTGTTTGGAAGTCTTCGAAGATATTCCAGCTTGGTTCGATAGCATCCAAGCTGACATATTCCATCATATTGGCGAAGCTTTCATTCAACCAGAGGTCATCCCACCATTTCATGGTCACCAGGTTTCCGAACCATTGGTGAGCCAACTCGTGAGCCACCACTAAGGCTACTGTTTGACGGCTTTGGGCAGTCGAATTCTCATCAACAAGAAGGTAGACTTCACGATAGGTTACCAAGCCCCAGTTTTCCATCGCACCTGAAGAGAAGTCTGGAAGGGCGATATGAAGCGATTGAGGGATTGGATACTTCACGCCATAGTAGTCTTCGTAGAATTCAATAGCACGAACGGCAATATCTAAAGAGAAATCTAAGTTTTCTAATGGGTGAGCTTTTGTTGAATAGACTCCGACAAGGGTTCCATTCTTAGTCTTAGCTGTCACTCCTTGAAGATCTCCGGCAGCAAAGGCAAGGAGGTAAGAAGACATCCGTGGAGTCGTAGCAAATTTCCAAATTCCTGTTTCTTTGCGGTTTTCCACATCGATTTCAGGCATATTTGAAAGAGCAATTTCACCTTCTTCTTGGTCAAATTTCAAAGAAAGATCGAAAGTTGCTTTGGCTTCAGGCTCGTCCACACTTGGAAAGGCTTCACGCGCAAAATGGCTCTCAAACTGAGTAGAGAGGACTTCCTTCTTCACACCATCAATGCTGTAGTAAGATGGGTAAATCCCAGTCATATTGTCAGTGATCTTACCAGAATAGGTCAGAGTAACTGTCACTTGACCTGTGCTTTCCAATTCAACATAAACTGCTTCATTGGCATCATCAACCGTAAATGGACAGGCTTGACCTGCTACTTCTACTGTTTCAATGGTCAAATCCTTTTGGTGAAGCGAGATCTTGTCCGCCTTGGCTTGACCTGTGATCACCACACGACCGCTAAAAGTCTTGGTCTTACGACTTAAATCCAAAAACACTTCGTAATGTTCTGGAACGAATGTTTCTACAAAATGTGCAACTGCTTGCATAATTTCCTCCTTTAAATGTTTCACGCTTTTCCAATCAAAAGCCCTAATAAAACTATTTTATCACAAAGTTGGGATAAAAGAAAAGACAAGCATGACAATGCCTGTCTGAGATCGAAAAGACTCCATAATCTTACATTTCGATAATTTTACCTGTTTCAAAGTAAACTACCCATTCACAGATATTTTTTGCATAATCTCCGATGCGTTCCAAGAAGTTGATCACTTGGAAATAATCACGACCAGTCACGATGGACTCCGGATTTTTCCGAATTTCTTCTGTTGCTAATTCTTGGATGCTATCGAAGTAATGGTTGATGACTTCATCTCGTGAAGCAACTTCATAGGCCAAATCCACATCGCCTTTGAGGTAAACATCTAGTGTCGCTTCGACAAAATCTTTGACTTCACGGCCCATCTTGCTGATTTCTTCCTCAACAGATTGGATACGGACTTCCCCTTTCATGCGAATCGTTGCCTTGGCAATCGATACTGCGTGGTCCCCCATCCGCTCCAAGTCAGAAACTGCTTTTAAGACGGTCATCACGACACGAAGGTCTTGTGAAACCGGCTGTTGAAGGGCGATAATCTCAAAAGATTTGCGCTCTAGCTTCACTTCGTATTCGTTGATCTCCGCATCATCTTCGATGACCTGACGGGCCAATTCACGGTCATGGGTCACGAAAGCACGAACCGTACGGTTGATCTGACTCAACACTTCATTTCCCATTGCATAAAACTGGTTATGCAACTTCTCTAAATCTTCTTCAAATTGAACTCGTAACATTTTATTTTCTTCCTATCCAAATTTACCAGAGACATAGTCTTCTGTTTCTTTCTTAGCTGGGTTCAAGAACATTTCATTGGTATCATTGTACTCGATTAAATCGCCATCCAAGAAAAAGGCTGTTTTATCGGAAATCCGACTTGCTTGTTGCATGGAGCGTGTCACCAAGAGCATGGTGTAGCGGTCTTTTAGTCCATACAAGGTTTCTTCAATTTTCCCAGCTGAAATCGGGTCTAGCGCTGAAGTTGGCTCATCCAAAAGAATAATCTTTGGACTGGTCGCAAGAACCCGCGCCACACAAACCCGCTGCTGTTGACCACCGGAAAGTCCGATAGCCGAATCATGCAGGCGATCCTTGACTTCATCCCAGATGGAAGCGCGTTTCAAAGAGGTTTCAACTGCTTCATCCAAGACAGCCTTGTCCTTGACACCATTAATCATCAATCCGTAGGTCACATTATCATAAATGGACATTGGGAAAGGATTGGGCTGTTGGAAGACCATTCCGATTTCCTTACGCAATTCGACCGTATCGGTCCGTGGTCCGTAGATATTATGTCCATTGTAGAGGATGGTTCCTGTGGTAGTGACCTCATGGTTGAGGTCGCCCATGCGGTTAATGGCTTTTTAAAAGGGTAGATTTTCCCTGATCCTGAAGGACCAATCAAGGCTGTGATCTCCTTTGGAGCAAAAGTCCAAGGAGACGCTATTTAGAGCCTTCTTTTTATTGTAATAAACCGACAAGTCCTTGACTTGCAAAAATTGGTTCTGTCATTCTATTTTTCCCTTTTTGTTGTCATTTTACTTTATCCAAAGTGACCCGATACATAATCGTTGGTCGATTGCAATTTCGCATTTTGGAAAATATTCGAAGTCTTATCGTACTCGATGAGGTTTCCTAGGTAGAAGAAACCGGTATAATCACTAGCACGTGCTGCTTGTTGCATGCTGTGGGTCACGATGACAATCGTGTAATCCTTCTTCAACTCCAGCATGGTTTCTTCTAATTGAGCTGTCGCGATCGGATCAAGCGCTGAAGCTGGCTCATCCATGAGTAAGATATCTGGCTTCACAGAGATGGCCCGGGCAATACAAAGTCGTTGCTGTTGGCCACCTGAAAGTGTCAGGGCTGATTTATGAAGATCATCCTTGACCTGATCCCACAGAGCTGCCTGTTTCAAAGAAGTTTCGACCAATTCGTCCAAGATCTTCTTGTCTTTCACCCCAGCACGTTCATGCGGGAAGGTGATGTTTTTATAAATCGATTTGGCAAAAGGATTGGGTCGTTGGAAAACCATCCCAATGTGCTTGCGCATTTCATAAACATTGATATCTGGACGATTAACATCGATTCCTTCATACCAAATTTCCCCCGTTACACGCGCAATATCGATGGTATCATTCATCCGGTTCAAACTACGGAGGTAGGTTGATTTCCCAGATCCTGAAGGACCGATCAAGGCTGTAATCTTATTCTTTTCAAACTGCATGTCGACGCCTTTAATGGACTCGTTCGTTCCATAATAGACATGCAAATCTTTGGTCGATAGGACCACCTTTTCTTCAGGAAAAGTAATGATGTGTCTCTCATCCCAATTGTATTTTGACATTTCTTCTCCTTTAAGCAGATGTTAGTTTTTTATGGAGGTAACTTCCGAGTTTGCGCGCTCCAAAGTTAAAGATCAAGATAAAGATCAAAAGAACTGCGGCAGAACCGGCTGAGACTTCGATCGAGTCTGGGATAGTTCCTTCACTGTTGACCTTCCAGATATGGACAGCCAAGGTTTCAGCCTGACGGAAGATCGAAATTGGACTGGTCACACTAAAGATATTCCAGTTTGACCAATCAAGGGCTGGAGCCGATTGACCTGCTGTATAGATCAAGGCAGCAGCTTCCCCAAAGATCCGTCCTGAGGCTAAAACGACCCCAGTGATAATACTTGGAAGAGCTTCTGGTACCACGACATGGATCACAGTTTCCCAGCGAGACAAGCCCAGTGCTAGACCTGCTTCGCGCTGTGTATGGTGGACGTGCTGCAAGCTATCTTCGATATTGCGGGTCATCTGTGGCAGGTTAAAGACGGTCAAGGCCAAGGCCCCTGAAATGATCGAAAATCCATATTTGAACTGGACAACGAAGACCAGAGTAACCAAAGAGACCTACAACGACAGATGGCAAAGAAGACAAGATCTCAATACAGGTACGAACCAAATTGGTCAAGCGACCTTTTTTAGCGTACTCAGAGAGGTAAATCCCAGCTCCAAGAGAAAGTGGGAAGGAAATCACCAAGGTAATGACCAAGAGGAAGAAGGAATTATACAATTGAATTCCGATCCCTCCTCCTGCTTGGTAAGAAGAAGATTTCCCAGTCAAGAAGTGCCAAGATACATGGGGCAAGCCACGGACCAAGATATAAAGGATCAATGAGGCAAGAATCGCAACGATGATCCCTGAAATAGCATACAGCACTCCTGTGGCAATTTTATCCATTCGTTTAGCGTGCATAGTTCTTCTTACCTCTTTCTTTCGTAATCAGTTTAATCACACTGTTAAAGGCAAGACTCATGAGGAGCAATACCAAGGCGAGTGACCAAAGAACATTGTTATTGACCGTACCCATGACGGTATTTCCGATTCCCATGGTCAAAATAGAGGTGAGGGTGGAAGCTGGTGTTGTGAGCGAGGTTGGTACCACTGCCGAGTTTCCGACCACCATCTGGATAGCCAAGGCTTCCCCGAAGGCACGCGCCATTCCAAAGACAACCGCTGTAAAGATTCCTGAGCGGGCTGCCTTGAGCGTGACATGCCAAATGGTTTGCCAGCGGGTCGCTCCCATGGCCATACTAGCTTCCCGGTAATGACGGGGCACAGCTCGGAGGCTATCGGTCGTCATAAAGGTGACAGTTGGCAGGATCATAACAAAGAGGACAAAGACCCCTGAGAGAATCCCAAAACCAGTCCCTCCAAAGAGACTACGCGTAAATGGGACGACCACTTGAAGGCCAATGAATCCGTAAACAACTGAAGGAATCCCTACTAAGAGCTCAATCGCCGGTTGCAAGAAACGAGCTCCTTTAGGAGAGACTTCTGTCATGAAAACTGCTGCACCAATGGCAAACGGCGTTGCCAAAAGGGCAGAAAGCAAGGTTACAATAAAGGAACCTAGAATCATTGGTAGGGCTCCGAATTCCTTTGCAGCAGGATTCCAAGAGCTCCCAAATAGAAAACTAAAGATATTGACTTTATTGACAAAGAAAGTCGATAAACCTTTTTGGGCCACGAAAATCAAAATCATGGCAACGACCACGACAATCAAACTCATGCATAGAAAAGTAATGGTTTTCCCAAATTTTTCTAGGCGGGAGTTTTTTGATTTCGTCAGCATTTTTTTTGCTACTTCGTTCATTTTTTTCCTAATTCTTTTATTTTTTTGTCACATTCCCTTTTAAATCACGGGTTACTTTCATGTCATTGATCGGGATATAACCCATCTTGCCAACAACTTTTTGCTGAACCTCATCGGTCATCATGTAGTCAATGAATTTTTTAGACAACTCATTGGGTTTTCCTTTGGTATACATGTGTTCGTAAGACCAGATTGGCCAGTTATTGTTGACAACATTGGCTTTAGTTGGTTGATAACCGTTAAGCTTCATGGTTTTGACACTGCTATCCAAGTAGGTAAAGGCCAGATAAGAGATGGCTCCTGGCGTTTGAGAAACGATGTTTTTCACCATTCCATTAGAATCCTGCTCTTGGGCCTGCTTGGGTTGTTTGCCATCCATGATAATCGCATCAAAGACAGCTCGGCTACCAGAACCAACCGCCCGGTTCACAATCGTGATTTCAAGATCTGGACCTCCCAATTGCTTCCAGTTGGTATATTCACCCGTAAAGATCTTTCGCAATTGCTCTGTTGTCAAATTGTCGATTGAGATATTTTTATTGGCAATGATGGCTGTCCCTGCTACGGCTACCTGATGGTCGACCAGACTTGAGGCATCAATCCCAGATTTTTCCTCCGCAAACAAGTCACTATTTCCGATATCTACAGCGCCTGATTGAACTTGTGAAAGTCCTGTACCAGAACCTCCTCCTTGTACATTTACAATCTTACCAGGATGTTCTTCAATGTAGCGATCTACTACTCCTTCAACCAAGGGTTGTAAGGCAGTCGATCCGACAGCAGTGATGGATTCTCCGCGATCGATCCAAGAAGCACAAGCAGATAAACTTCCTGCTAATGCGATCGTCGCTAGTCCTAGGATCAGCTTTTTAGACTTTTTCAAATCATGTCTCCTTGATATTTCACTATTTCACTTATGATTTTGACAAGTTTTTTTCAAAAAAACCTGTACTTCCACTATATCATAGAACGGGTTCTTTGCCCAGCATTTTACCTAAAACGAAGCCCCTTTGGATAGAAATTTTTCAGGGTCTGTCCGGTCACTTTGGCAAAGCCCAAACCATTGCCTTCAACCAGGACCTGGTACCATCCATTTGGATGCGTTTCCCTTCAATTGAACCGTCTCTCCCGCAACATAATGAACAAAGTCCTCAGGCGTGATCGAAACGGTCTCTTTGACCTCACTCGGTTTCAGAGCAAGACCAAGGGCAAAACTAGGTTCAAATCGATTTTTCTTGAAGGTCCCTAGGTGCAAGCCATTTCGGGCAATTTTTACTTTGCGCAAATCTGGTAAACCAAGTGGAACCAAAGTAGAGTTCATCCCCAAAGGTTTCGAGGACTCCTTCTAGAGTGATCTTCAAGTGTTTCTTAGAAAACTCCTGCCACCATTTCTTTTGCTCCGCAGATAATTGGTCCTTTTTGGAAGGGATTTTGGCAGGACGATTCTCTCCTAGATAACGGAACTTAGCAACAAATTGTCCCTCCCCTTTAAAGAGATGAGGATACATGCGCGCCGTTTCTGGATGGTCAATGCCTTCTGCCATACCATTGATCTTCTCGATCGTTTCCAATTCCAGATCATAGTTTTCCAAAAGCCAGGATACGATCTCTTCATTTTCCTCAGGAGCCCAGGTACAGGTTGAATAAACCAAGGAAACCACCCTGGAACCAACATCTTGAGGGCATCCTCTAGAATCTCTCTTTGAAGGAGACTACACTCTCGAGGATAATCGACAGACCAATAGTCCATGGCATCTGGTTGCTTACGAAACATCCCCTCACCTGAACAAGGGGCGTCTAGTACAATCAGATCAAAAAAGCCTGAGAAAACTTTTGCCAGACGATCGGCAGACTCATTGGTTACTAGCACATTTCGCGCACCAAAGCGTTCGACATTCTCTACAAGAATTTTCGAGCGGCCCTTGTGGATTTCATTGGAGACCAAGAGTCCCTGATTGTCCAAATAAGACAAGAGTTGGGTGGTCTTTCCGCCAGGAGCTGCGGCCAAGTCTAAGACCTTCATCCCTGGCTTCGGCTGAGCGACTTGGGCCACTATCTGAGCTGCTGGCTCTTGCGAATAGACCAAGCCCGTTGCGTGCTCGATGGATTTTCCTGAGACCTTTCCATAATGGCCCCAAGGGGTATTGGGAATCGGATCATCAAATGCTTTTGAGCTTCTTTCAAAGGATTAGTCCGAAAGGCCGATACTGCTTCTTGTTCAAAGGTCGCAAAAAAAGCAGCAGCATCCTCACCTAGAAGATGCTGGTATTTTTCTTTAAAACCATTGGGAAAATTCATTTAACTTCTCCCTTTCTTAAGATAGGTTTGAATTTCTGTTAACTTCACTTTTGGAACCATCATAATGGGTTCCACTGTCTGGTAATTGGGTTTATCTCCATTTAGATTTAAAACGGTATAACCTAACCGTTTTCCCATGATCGCAGCTGCGGCATAATCCCAGGGCCAGATGTAGCTAAAATAAGCTAGAATCCCACCTGAGAGAATTTTTGAAAAACTAATACCGGCACTACCGTAAACCCGAATTCCAAGAGAATCCATGCCAAGATCGGCCATGCCCCAGTCATTTTTCTCAAGCATGCCGACATTTGAAGCAATCAAAAAGTTTTCCAGAGGTTGGTCCACAAAGGGTGTTAGTTCAACCTCATTGCGATAAACAGGGAATTCTCCACCCCCGTAAAAAAGGTGATCCCGCATAACATCGTAGATCAGGCCAAACTGACCAATTCCGTCTTCAAAATAGGCCACCATCACCGCAAAATCTTCCTTTTGGGTCACAAAATTATTGGTCCCATCAATTGGATCAATCACCCAAACGGATCCTTCTGAGATCGGTGAACGAAGGCCATCTTCCTCCGCAAAAATCCGATCTTCTGGGTAGCGATGTGTGATTTTTTCAACCAAATCCTTTTGAACCTGTTGGTCCATCTGGGTTACTAAATCTGTCGGCCCAGTTTTTTTTGAGATCATCAAGTCATCATGGAGATGAAGACGCAAGTAGTCTCCAGCCTCTAAAACGATTTGTTTGGCAAACTCTAATTTATTCTTCAAGAGAAAACCATCCTTCCTCTTTTTTCTTTGCAGCCTGGGTCGCACGATAGAGAGAATAACCGCTCACTTCTTCGAACTCCCGTCCAAGACGCTTTTCTTCTCCGATACTAGGCACGACCTTCTTAAAAGCGCGGTAGGCTTCCATGTATTCTTTGGCTTCTACCTTACTTTCATAGGCTTCTTCAACTTTATTGAAAAAAGAAAGCACTGAAGCAAGCTCTTCAGTGCTCCACGATAAGTCCAGTGGGTAACTATAATTTTTTTGCATTCGACATACTTCTTAGTTTATTTCTGCTCTTAGAGTGGCAGAGCGTAACTCTTGTTTGCGATAACTCCGTGGTAAGAAGGCCCGAATTTCATCTTCGTTAAAGCCAATCTGCATGCGTTTGTTATCTAAAATAATCGGTCTCCGCAAGAGACTTGGATTTTCCTCAATCAGACGGATCAAGGCTGAGATGGATAAATCTTCAACATCAACATCCAATTTTTGGAAAATTTTTGAACGAGTTGAAATAATGTCGTCTGTTCCGTTTTCGGTCAAGGCCAATATACTTGTCAACTCCTGTTTGCTCAAAGGACTTGTCATAATATTGTGTTCTTTAAATGGAACATCGTGCTTTTTTAACCAAGCCCGAGCTTTTCGACATGATGTACAACTCGGTGATAAAAATAATGTAATCATGTGGTTCACTTCTTTTTTTATATATAACTATCTGACTCTATTATACAAAAAAATTAGGTGCTTGAAAAGCGCTTTTTTGATTTCTCGACGATTTTTCTGAATTTCAGTGGAAAAAAGAAATCCCTTTCATTTTTCCCAAGAAGAGGCACCAAAAAAAGGATTAGGAAAGCTCCTAATCCTCGTTCCAGTTTAGTGAAATTGCTTCATCTTCTTCTAGTTGCGCCACTAGTTGATCGATCCCATCGAATTTGACCATTTCTCGAATCTTATCTAACCAATGAATGGTCAGGGTATGACCGTAGATATCTCCAGTAAAATCAAAGAGATTGACTTCGAAACGAAGCTCTTTTCCATCAAAGGTGACATTTTTCCCGACAGAAGCCATGCCACGGTAGGTCTGCCCTTTAAAATCGACATCAACTACATAAACCCCATCTGATGGTAGATAGGTCCGATCAATCGGCGCTAGATTGGCGGTAGGATAGCCAATGGTGCGGCCACGCGCATCCCCATGCACGACGATTCCCTCGACTGGATAAAGGGTGACCAAGTAGACGGGCAGCTTCTTTTGACGCGTCCTTCTAGGACAGCTTGACGAATGCGGGTCGAACTAATCTTTTCCCCCTGATCCAATACAGGAGAAATGACTTCCACTTGACCATCAAATAAGCAACTAAGTCAGAGGCAGTTTTCTTATCAGAGCCAAAACTATAATCAAATCCAGCAATTAAGATCCGAGCTCTCAAGGCTTTGACAAATTGATCGACAAATTCTTTGGCTGTTTTAGAAGCAAAATCGGTCGTAAAATCAATGAGAAAGAGCTCATCCACTCCTAGTTCGTTTAATTTTTGGAATCGATCCTCAGGACTCTGCAAATGAAGCAGTAATTCTGGTTGGTAGCGAACAAAGGCCAACTTAGGAGATTCAGGAAAGGTTAACAAAGCGACCTTCAAGCCTTTTTCATCCGCTATCTGACGCGCCTTCTTAAAGAGTTCTTGATGCCCCAGATGCAGGCCATCAAAGTAGCCCAGAACCAAAACTGTCTCATTCTCCAAATGGATCTGGTTAGCAGTAGTTATCGTACGAATATTCATGAATTTATTGTAACACACTTTCTGTGAGAAAAACTTTTCGAGGTTTGTAAAGTTCTTCTCTTTTTTCTAAAATGGCCACTAATTTTCCTTGGTAAAAAGCAGCTAACTCTTTGGAGTCACTCTCAACTGGAATAAAGCGTCCCACTTGGACTTCGCCAACCTCTTCGACTGTCAGCTCTACTTTTTCAAGATCTCCGGTGCCAATTTCAAGTGGGTAAAGGAAGCTCAAATCTCCTTGGGCTACTTTTTCAGCCACTTCTTCTAAGGTCAGAGCCTCTTCCAGTGACAAACCGGCAGCACTGGTCCGTGTCAGATGAGACATATGGGCTGCGTAGCCCAGTTTTTGACCAAGGTCCACAGACAAGGTCCGGATATAGGTGCCCTTGCTGCATTTGACTCGGAAACGAAAACGGGCTAGACTTTCTTCATAGCTAATCTCACTGGTGCGCGTGAATTCATAAATGGTTACCTGCCGGACAGGCCGTTCCACTTCTTCTCCTGCCCGTGCATACTCATAGAGTTTACGTCCATTGACCTTGACCGCTGAATACATGGGCGGTACCTGCTCAATCTCTCCCACCATCTGGGCAATCATACGATCGACCTCTCCTGCATCTAAAGGGGCTTCCACTGGGGTCCGCTCTACGACTTCCCCACTGGCATCCTCCGTCGTGGTAGAAAATCCCAGAGTGATTTCTCCCTCATAGACCTTTCCTTCATCTTGCATGAATTCGACCATCCGGGTCGCCTTTCCAACTGCAATCGGAAGCACTCCCACCACATCTGGATCCAGCGTTCCCCCATGGCCGATCTTCTTAGTTCCTAAGATTTTTCGCAGTTTAAAGACCACATCATGTGAGGTCATGCCTGCTTCCTTTTTTACATTGATAATTCCGTCCATCTGATTTGCTCTTTCTAACTCTTGTCTGACCATCCGGGTCACCGACCCTTTATTATACCATGAAACAAGACTTCTTGTCCCTCTTTCCTCTTCCTGATGAGCTTCAAAAAAATCCCGTAGCAGATTTCAGACTTTTTAAAATGGGTTTGATACAATAGAAACCGAAAGAAGGTGTAACATATGTTAATGTATGATGTTATTGTGATTGGATTTGGTAAAGCTGGTAAAACACTTGCGGCGAAATTATCAAGCCAAGGTAAAAAAGTCGCTCTGATTGAAAAGAGCAAATCTATGTACGGTGGTACTTGTATCAATATCGCTTGTATTCCCACTAAGACCTTGATTGTTGCCGCAGAAAAAGGCTTGGATTTTGAGCAAGCTATGAATGAGAAAAATGCAGTCACTACTCGTCTCAATGGCAAGAACTACGCAACGATTGCTGGAACTGGTGTAGACATTATCGACGCGACGGCTCGTTTCGTTTCTAACAAGGTCATCGAAATTCAAGCTGGAGATGAAAAGGAAGAATTGACAGCTGAAACCATTATTATTAATACTGGTGCTGTGCCACTATCCTTCCGATTCCAGGATTGGCTGAAAGTAAATTTGCTGTGGATTCAACTGGCATTCAACGTTTGGAAAACCTACCTAAACGCCTCGGTATCCTTGGTGGCGGACCAATCGGATTGGAATTTGCTCATCTCTATAATACCTTGGGCAGCCAAGTAACGGTGCTGGATGCTTCTGAAACATTTTTGCCACGGATCGAGCCAAGTATTGCAGCTCTTGCAAAAAGCTACCTTGAAGAAGACGGTATTCAATTCTTGCAAGGCGTTCATACCCAAGAAATCAAAGATGGCCAAAACAGCTTAACGGTTGTCACAGATAAGGGAGACTTCGAGTTTGATATCCTTCTCTACGCAACAGGACGGAAGCCAAACACAACTGGACTTGGTCTTGAAAACACAGACATCCAAGTCACTGATCGTGGAGCGATCCAAGTCAACCGTCATTTAGAAACCAGCGTCCCTGGTGTCTTTGCAGTTGGCGATGTCAATGGTGGCCCTCAATTCACCTACATGTCACTCGATGACTTCCGCATTGTCTTCAACTATCTTACAGGCGATGGTAGCTACAATCTTGAAACTCGTAGAAATTATGCGACAACACTCTTCATTGCTCCTCCACTTGCCCAAGTCGGCTTGACCGAGCAAGAAGCACGTGACAAAGGACTTCCAGTTGCTGTTAAAGAATTGCCAGTTGCTGCCATGCCTCGTGGACATGTCAATGCAGACCTTCGAGGTGCCTTCAAAGCCGTGGTCAACCCAGAAACCAAAGAAATCCTTGGAGCGACACTCTTTGGAGAAGCTGCAGGCGAACTCATCAACCTGATCACCATGGCCATGGACAACAAGATCCCTTATACTTACATCGCAAAACAAATCTTTACCCACCCAACCATGGCAGAAAACCTAAACGATCTCTTTGCGATTTAAATAGCATAAAAAAGCTGGAAAATATTCCAGCTTTTTTTAGTTTAAGAATTCACAGACAGCCTCTTGAAATGCTTTATTTTCTTCATAAAGAGCATGCCCAGAATGCTTTAGAATAAGGAGCTGACAATCCGAAATCGCTTTTGCCAGTTCCTTGGAGCCCTCCACACCAATCACATCATCTTCAAGAGCACCAAGAACCAAAGTCGGACATTGAATTTCTTTTAAGACCTCAAGGCTATCATGTTCGAGGCAAGACTGAGACTGAATGGCTATTCTATTTTTCATCTTTGATTCGCCCCAAGCGACCCATGATATTATAAAGCAACCGCCACTTTTGATAGCTCTTTTGCGTGTAGGAGTGCTTTGCAATATCCAGCATGAGATGCTTAAAATTTCCAGATTGACTAAGTTTTTGCCAATGCTCAATTCGTTCTCTAGCAAGTTGACTAGGTTTTGCAGTGGTCACAGCTAAGATGAGCTTTTGAACCTTTTCAGGGAAATCTGCACCAACCATTGGGCAATCATTCCACCTTGTGAAATCCCCATAACATAAAGCGGTATCTAGGTTTAGTGTCTCCATTGCTTCTGCTACATCTGCTGCCATATCCCGCGTCGTATAGCCCTGTCTCAGCTCATTGATTCGAGAAAAACATAGATTTTATAGCGTTTAGCAAGTGGACGATAAGAGAGGGAAAAGAGCAGGGCCTTTCCTTTAACTGTCTGAAGCCCATCCCCCAAGCCTGGTATAATCACTAATGGCTGTTTACCTTTACCAAATGTTACATAGTCCATGCTCTTTTCGTTAAAATATAAGGTTTTCCCTTTTGTTGAAAACATTACTTCGTTCCCTCTACTATTTTTTCATGATTTATTTAGGTTGAGTTTTTAAATGCAAGGCAAAGCCGGCAGTCACTTTTTCAAATCCAACTGACTGATAAAACTGATGTGCAGCATTTCGTTCAGCGGTTAATCCACTATTTAAAGCCAGTGCCTCAACTCCTTCTTTTACCGCTTGTTTTTTCAATTCATCGATTAGCCTACTAGCAATTCCTTGTCGTCTTGTTTCTTTTGCAACTGACAAAGCTAAAATACGATAGTAAGATCCATCTGCTTCAAAAAAGAAGAGCTTTGCATAACCTAAGAAACCTAAAATTTCTCCGTTTCTTTCAGCTAGAAGACAGCCATAATGTGGTTGAGAAAGAATCATTTCTAAACGTCGAGACAGCTTAGAAGCGGTCGTTGGATAGCCCAAGTCTTCGTATAGAGACAGTAGGGCTTCAGCATCTTTCATGGTTGCTTTTCGTATCTGCATAGGATCCTCCTAGTCTTCCTTCAAGGCATCAAACTTAGCCTTCATGGTTGGATTCTTCCGAGTCAATTTTTTAACGGAAACATCATCCAATTTGTTGTTAGCAAGACGAAGTTGATTTTCTGATGTAGTCAAGAACTTTCTTAACTTCTTCCATCCGCTTGATGGCCTTGTCGATTTCATCGATGGCCTTGCCAAAGTTGACAGAAGCTGAGTTGTAGTTCTTAGCAAAGGCAACTTTAAAGGCATCCAGGTCTTCTTCAAAGTGGGTGATATCGATATTTTGTTCACGGACAAGCGCTAATTCCTGCTTGTATTTAAGGGAATTGAGGGCCGCATTGCGCAGGAGCCCAATGATCTGGATAAAGAACTGAGGACGGACCACATACATCTTCTCATACTCGTGGCTAACATCGACAATCCCTGTGTTGAAGTAGTCGTTATCTGCCTCAAGCATGGTCACTAAAACCGCATATTCACAGTTTTTTTCTCGACGGTCCTTGTCCAATTCCTTGTAGAAATCCGCATTCTTATGCTTCTTCTCTGTCCCGTCAGCTTCATTTTTCATCTCGAACATAATGGAGATAATCTCCACCCCATTTTCATCACACTCGCGGAAGATAAAGTCGCCTTTAGACCCACGCGCAGAGACCTTGTTGTCCTTTTCAAAATAGGCATTTGGGAAGGCAAAACTGCGAACCTTGTTGAATTCACTTTCCGCATACTGCTCCAGACTTTCACCGATGGCCTTGGTTGATTGTTGGGCCTTAAAATTCTTGTAGAACTCGACCTGTTCATTGGCCGCCTTAAGCTGGGCTTCATAATTTTGTTTAACAGAAGTTAGAGAAAGCTCGTTTTCTTTTTCTTGTAAAAGGAGCTGATTTTTGACCTGATCTCTTTCTTTCTCTAGATCAGACAGTGTCTTTTGCAGTTGGTTCTCATGCTCCAAGCGCAAGGTAGCCAACTGATTTTCCAGTGCTTGCACTTCTTTTTCTTTCTCTAGCAGGCTTTGGCTAGCGGTTTGCTCCACCTCTTTTTTGGCCAATTCTTTTTCAGTATCAAACTGTTGAATCTGGTTTTGTAACTGGGCAATTTCTTGATCCTTCTTGGCTAACTTCTCTTGTTGCTCATTAAGGGCCTTTTGCTCTGCTAAAGCCAACTCTTGCCGAATCCGCTCATGAATTTCCTTGTCAAACTCTGCTGTCCGTACCTGTGACAAGAGTTCGCTGTATTGACTTTCATTGACTGTAAAGACTTCCCCACAGTTGGGGCACTTGATTTCGTTCATAGCATGCCTCTTTCTCTATTCTTAGTATATTATATCATGCCACCAGTAAAATCAAAACCAGCAAACGAGGCTTGCTGGTTTTAACTGAAATATTCATTTCTCTATTGAGACTTTCCTTAGGTGAGGACGGACGGTAGCGACTCCCTTTGGGATTCCATACCTTAGATTTGAGCCTTCCGTCTCAAATCTACCGAGCACCAGAAACTAATGCGTTTCTGATGCTTTCCTCACGGCGAAAAGTCTCAATCTATTTTGCACTAGTTCCAAAATATTTTTTTCAATAGTCTCATTCAGTAATAACTTTAGTTTTCTGAAAAGATGTTGCTTATTTATAATCTGAAACAGTGGACTTAGCTTACTGGCTTTAGTTTATTTCTTCTCAATCGGCGCGACACTGGCCAAGAGTTTTTTGAGACCCACTTCTGGGAAGTTGATCTTGAGCTCTTGGGTATTGCCACTACCAGATACTTCAAGCACAGTTCCTTCTCCCCACTTCTTGTGAATGGGCAATGTCGCCGATGGACCAAGCGACACTTTCTTTGGCACCTGCTCGGTTGTTATTGCCAAAGGGGAGGCTTGATGACGTGAGAGCACTTGGAGCTGCTTGTCTCTTGCGCTCTTGAAGGGCTTGTGACAGGCTCATTCCCTTTTCCAAAGGTCGTTCCGCCTCCATTGCTATAAGAAGCCTTAAAGCTAGTGTTGACTGGACGGGCTAATCCTTGGTAGGTCAATAAATCCGAGCTAATTTCATTGATGAAAACGCGTCGGGCCGGTTGTAGCTGGTCCGTCCAAAGAGCAAACGTGAGTTGGCATTGGTCAAGAAGAGAACCTTCTCTGCCCGTGTGATCCCCACATAAGCCAGACGACGTTCTTCCTCCAACTCGTCTGGATCCTCTGCTGCACGACTAAGAGGAAAGACATTTTCCTCCATTCCAATCAAGAAGACGACTGGAAACTCCAATCCCTTAGCCGCGTGAAGAGTCATCAAGGTGACTTCTGAAGTTTCTTGGGCCCCATCATCTGTATCGGCAATCAAAGCCAAATCGTTCAAGAAACGACTCAAGGTCTCCACACCTGATCTCGTCTTCGAGGGTCTCTCCATTTTCATCAAAATTCTTGGTAACAGATAGGAACTCTTGGATATTCTCGATGCGGGCCTGACTTTCCAAATTTCCCTGATTGGTTAGGGCCGTCATGTAACCTGTCTTGTCAAGGACTTCTTCGACCAACTCTGTAATGGTCAGCTGGTCCAATCTTTCTCTCAAATCAAGAATGAGATTGGCAAAGTCCCAGATGGCTTGGGCAGCTTTTCCTTTGATGCCTGAGAGCATGATATTGGATGAAGCATCTAGAAGTGAAGACTCTTGCATTTGGGCAAAATCACGAATCTTATCCACTGTACCTGGCCCGATTCCCCGCTTGGGTTCATTGATAATTCGCTCAAAACTGATATTGTCACTGAGGTTGGCAATCAAGTTCAGATAAGCAATGACATCCCGAATTTCCTTCCGGCTGTAGAACTTGGTGCCCCCCACCATGGTGTAGGGAATGTTGGACTTGAGCAAGGCTTCTTCAATGGTCCGTGACTGAGCATTGGTCCGGTAAAGAACGGCAAAATCACGGTGCTTGTAACCCGCTTCGCGACTCAGCTCTTCAATGGTTTTAGCAACAAAGACCGCTTCATCCTGCTCGTCATTGGCCCGATAATAGACAATCTCTTCCCCGTCAGCATTTTGGGTCCAAAGATTTTTAGGTCGACGATTACGATTGTTTTTGATGACGTCATTGGCTGCTTGTAGGATGGTTTTAGTGGAACGATAATTTTCCTCTAACAAAACAACCTTGGCATCAGGATAGTCCTTCTCAAAGTCCAGGATATTCTGCATATCCGCTCCCCGCCAGCCATAAATAGACTGGTCAGCATCCCCAACGACACAGATATTTTTAAAGCGTGAAGCCAAGAGTTTGACCAACTGGTATTGGGCATGGTTGGTATCTTGGTACTCATCCACATGGATGTATTGGAACTTCTGCTGGTAATAGGTCAAAACATCAGGATTTTGATCAAAAAGACGCAGGGTCAGCATAATCAAATCATCAAAGTCAACCGCTTCTGACTGACGGAGTTCCTTTTGGTAAGCCTCGTAGCACTTGGCGACAATCTGGGTATACATATCTCCAGCCTGGGCAGCATAGGCCACTTCATCGATCAAGTCATTTTTAGCATTTGAAATGGTCCCCAAGATGGTCCGTTCATTCCATTTCTTAGGATCCAAATTCAAGGACTTCAAGATCCGCTTCATCAAGGTCCGCTGCTCACCTGGATCGACAATGGTGGTTGCGATTGTAGCCAATGTGATCCGCATCTCGACGGAGAATGCGCACACACATGGAGTGGAAGGTGGCAATCAAGCAATCTTGGGTGGCTGGATTCAATTGATAAGCCCGCTCCTTCATCTCCCGAGCAGCTTTATTGGTAAAGGTAATGGCCAAAATATTCCAAGGATTGACCATTTTTTCATCGATCAAGTAAGCGATGCGGTGGGTTAAGACACGTGTCTTACCCGAACCAGCCCCCGCCATGATCAAGAGGGGACCTTCTGTCGTTTGGACCGCCTCTGCTTGGCGATCATTCATACCATTCAATAAAGGATTCATCTCATACTCCTCATTCATTCAATCGTTCTATTATACCACAAAAACCGGCCTAGCTTCTTTTAAAAAAGGACTCATTTGAATTTCCCTTCCAAAAACGATATAATAGTAGCTTAAAGAAAACAGGTTCATATCCGAGGTTGTAGGAGGAAATTTTGGAAAAACCATACAGTAACTTAAAACTGGCCGAACGTGGTGCCATCATCAGTATTTTAGCCTATTTACTACTTTCTTCAGCAAAATTAGCTACTGGCCATCTGCTTCACTCCTCTAGTTTGGTAGCCGATGGATTTAACAACTTATCAGATATTATCAGCAATGCTGCCCTGCTCATCGGAATTCGTCTCGCTCGCCAACCTGCTGACCGTGATCACAAGTTTGGTCACTGGAAAATTGAGGATCTAGCTAGTCTAGTTACCTCCATCATTATGTTTTATGTTGGTTTTGATGTCTTACGCGATACCCTCCAAAAGATCTTCAGCAATGAAACCGTTAGCATTGATCCACTTGGTGCTGGTGTCGGAGTGGTTTCAGCCCTTGTCATGCTAGGCGTTTATTTCTACAATCTTCGCTTAGCAAAACAGGCCAAATCAAAGGCCTTAAAAGCGGCCGCAAAAGACAATCTTTCAGACGTCGTCACTTCTCTTGGAACGTCGATCGCGATCGCTGCTAGTGCTTTTAACTATCCAATTGTCGATAAAATCGCAGCCATCATCATCACCTTCTTTATCCTCAAAACAGCCTACGATATTTTTATGGAATCTTCCTTTAGTCTTTCTGACGGCTTTGACGATAGCCTCCTAGAAGATTATGAAAAAGCTATTTTAAAACTCCCTAAGATTGCGCGTGTGAAATATCAACGCGGACGGACCTATGGAAGCAATATCTATCTGGACGTTGTCTTGGAAATGAATCCCGATCTTTCAGTTTATGAAAGTCATGCCATCACTGAAGAAGTCGAGGATCTCCTAAAAGAAGAATTTGGAGTCTTTGACATTGACGTCCATGTAGAACCTAGCTCAATTCCTGAAGATGAGCTGATCGAAAACGTTGAAAAGAAACTCTTGACCTACGAAAAAATCCTCTATGCTAAGCAAGAGTTTGATACATTGCTAGCGGATAACTATACCTTGATTGACGATACTGGTCACGAACACCACAAGGAGGAATTAATAGAGGCTCTCGCAAGCGACCAAGTTCAATTCCAAAACTTTGAACTGGAGTCCATCAGCCAAAAAACCAAACTCATACGCTATGAACTAGACGGTCAAATCCATACCAGTCTCTGGCGTCGCCACGAAACTTGGCAAAAGATTTTCCATCAAATTACAAATAAAACAGACTAAAAGAGGCTGGGACAAAAGTCCTAGCCTCTCAATTATTTTTAGATTGTCGAGCAAGACGCAGTGGTTGAGTGGGCTCTACTACGCTGATTTCATCAGCTTTTACAGCCCTACTCAACTGTGCGGAGGTGGGACGACGAAATCGAATTCTAACGAATTACCGATTTCTGTCCCACTCTCTTTTTACTTGATGTCGTCTGTTGCTACATCCGTTCCGAACCACTTCTTAGAGATCTTTTGGAACTGGCCCTTTTGATAAAGTTTTACGAAGGCTTCATCAATTTTTTTCTTCAAAGTTTTATCTGCCTTGCGCACTCCTACCGCAAAGGATTCTGTCTCAAAACCGACAGGAAAGACATTATAGTCTTTTAAGATTCCTTCCGTTTGCAGATAATAATTGGCATAGACACGGTCGATTAAGAGGCCATCGATCCGATCATTCTGAAGATCGATCAGTGCCTCATTGAAACTCTGATATTGGGTAGCCTTTTGATTTTTAACCTTATTTTTTAAGATTTTAGGATTGGCTTCAAAATCCATATAGCCAGACGATCCGGTCTGGGCACCTAATCGTTTCTCTTTCATCCCATTGACTGATTGGATCCCAGAGGCTTTCTTAGTGACCAAGACTTGTTCATTTTTCATATAGGGCTTGGTAAAAGCAACACTTTCCCGACGTTCATCTGTTGCAGAATAGCCATTCCAGATGGCATCAATGGTCCCATTTTTCAGTTCCGTCTCTTTCATATCCCAATCAATGGGTTCCCAGTTGACATGAATCCCATAAGATTCAAAGACTTGATTGGCCAAATCAATATCAAAACCAGCGTAGCTCCCATCTTTTTGCTCAAAGCCCATGGGAACGAAAGTATTATCAAAACCAATCGTGATGGACTGCTCTTTTTGGTATTTTTGCCAGTTGTCCACTTTAGGATCACTCACTGTCTGTCCACAGGCAGTCAGAAGAACGAGACTAAGGACACCTAGCAGCCATGGTATTACTCGTTTCATCCTCTCCTCCTATTTAGGCTCAACCTTGAGAAGAACATCCGCAATTGCTTCTGCAAATGGAATATCATGGGTAACAACGATCTGAGTCATCCCCAGTTCACGGTTTTGCAAGATTAGCTTCTCAACTTCTAATCGCAATTCTGGATCCAAGGCCGAAGTCGGCTCATCATAGCCAATAATTTCTGGATCGATCATCATAGCACGAGCCAATGCCACCCGTTGCTTCTGACCACCAGATAGAGAGAAGGGATAAGCATCCGCATGTTGTTCGAGTCCCAAACGCTCCAGTAAGCTCATGGCTTTTTTACTCGCTTCTTCCTTAGTCACATTCATGGTCTTAACAGGAGACAAGATAAGGTTTTCCATGACCGATAAATGTGGAAATAATTGAAAATCTTGAAAGACAAAACCGAGAAGATTTCGTTTTTCTAAGGCACCCAGAGGCAAGTTTTCACCATTATAGATGATCTGACTAGAATCAATGGTTTCAAGACCAGCAAGCATGCGAAGCAAGGTGGTCTTCCCTCCACCAGAAGGTCCAACAATAGCGACGATTTGTTTTTCAAGAACGAGAAAATTGAAATCTGATAAGATCTGCTTATCCCCAAACCGTTTCGAAATTTGTTTTAATTCTAACATATGCTTCTCCTCCTATTTATAATATGAAAAGTTCTTTTCAACTCGCTTAGCAATGATGGTCACGATCCCAATGAGGATTTAAAAAATAGCCCCCGCTAAAAACATGGGTGCTAGACTGGCATCACGATTGGCTGCCGTCCGACTAGCCAGGATCAAATCACTAATTCCCAGAGCATAGACCAAGGAGGTGTCTTTAATCAAGGACATGACTTCATTGAAGACACTTGGAAGAACAATCTTCACCACCTGAGGCAAAATAATATAGCGAATTGTTTGCCATGAACTCAATTTTAAGACCTTGGCCGCCTCATACTGACCTGTCGGAATGGCGACAATCCCTCCACGGAAGATTTCTGCAAAATAGGCCGCATAGTTGAGGGTGAAGGCTGTAATAGCCGCAGGCAACCGATCAATCCGAATCCCAATACTTGGAAGGACGTAATAAATAAAGATAAACTGAAGCAAAAGAGGGGTGCCTCGCATGATCCAGATATAAATCGTTAGGAGTCCATGCAGGATCTTTGAGCGCAATTGAAGCAAAAAGCAACGACGATTCCAAGTGGAATCGATAAAATCAATACGAAAGCAAACACTTGCAAGGTGAGGCTTGCTCCCTTTAACAAACTTGGTAAAATTTCCAAAGCATACTGCATAGCATTCTCCTCCTAAAAAAATATTTAATGAACATCTTACCACAAAAATGGAAAAAAACTAGTTCATTTTGATATTTATAAAAAAAAAATAGCCTTTCGGCTATTCTTCTACTTTTATAAATCCAAATTTATTGAGAGGATAGAGACGCAGATTCACGACTCCTTCGATCTGATTTTTATGGATATAACCAAACTCACGACTATCTTCTGTATCTCCACGGTTATCATTTAAGACTAGATAAGTATCCGATGGTACACGACCAGCCTTGGTCCCTTTTAACTCTGATAAGAAGAAATCATCCGTATAATACCCATTACTCGTTGGAGCGGCTAGGTGTTTATTCAGCATTTTATTTAGGTAAGGTTCTGGTGTTGCCTGTCCATTCAAATAGAGGACGTCATCTACGTAGCTGACTTCATCGTTTTCTTTGGCAATGACACGTCCAAGGTATTCTTTCCACCGACCTTGTATAAGACCAAGTCACTGCGATCTACCTGAGCATTTCTAGTCGCTACCACAAGATCTCCAGTTTTCACAGAAGCATTGGCCATTTTATCATTGATACTAAATGGATGAAATACAAAGATTCGAAGCAAAATCAGTGCCAAAACCAGTACACCGACAATGATGACATTTCTAATTAAATCTCTCCTTGGCATGTATGTCTCCCTTCCTTTTTATTTATTATACCATGTTTTTGATCTTTAAAAAAGAGAAAGTAAGCATTAGTGAGAATTCTTGTCATACTAAACAATAAAAAGAAAAACCTCGCGGTCAATCCTTTCAGATCAACCAGCAAGGCTTTCAGATATAATTGTCTATTAACGTACTGTACGGATACGCATTGTGTTTGTACGAACAGCTTCTCCAAGTGGTACACCAGCAACGATAACGATATCATCACCAGATTTAACAAGACCAGCTTCAACTGCTTTACGTTCAGCAATTTCGAACATATCATCAGTTGATGAAGGAGCATCTGTCAACATTGGGATAACACCCCAGTTCAACATCAATCCACGTTCAGTCAATTCGTCAAATGTCAATGCCAAGATATCAGCATCTGGACGGTATTTAGAGATCAAACGTGCAGTGTGACCTGTCTTAGTTAATGTTACAACCAATTTGATATCCATTGAGTTTGTAGCATCTTTAACAGCTGAAGCCATAACTTCTGTCTTAGAGTTACGTTCGATGAAGCTGGGTTCAAACGACCATATTCTTTCAAAAGTGTTTGAGCGTTCATGTCGATTTTCGCCATTGTAGCTACAGATTCAAGTGGGTATTTACCGTTTGCAGATTCACCTGAAAGCATTGTAGCATCAGTACCATCGATAACAGCGTTGAAGACGTCAGATACTTCAGAACGAGTAGCACGTGGTTTTTCAGTCATTGTTTCAAGCATGTTTGTTGCAGTGATAACAACTTTACCAGCAGCATTTACTTTAGAAGTAATCATTTTTTGGTAAACTGGAACCATTTCGAATGGTACTTCGATACCCATGTCACCACGAGCGATCATGATACCATCAGTTACTTCGATGATTTCATCCAAGTTTTCGATACCTTGTTGGTTTTCGATTTTCGCAAACAATTGAACGTGGCTGTTACCAGTTTCTTCACAGATAGCACGAACTTCTTGAACGTCTTTTGCAGTACGTACGAATGAGATCGCGATGAAGTTGATACCTTGTTCCAAACCGAAGCGGATATCGTCGTTATCGCGTTCAGCAAGTGCGGGGAAAGGAATCTTAGTGTTAGGGATGTTTACACCTTTTTGTTTAGCGATGATACCATCGTTTTCAACTTCAACAACAAATTCACGTTTTGCTGCGTCTTTTTCTACAACGCGAAGACCCAATTTACCATCATCAACCAATACTTGGTGACCAACTTCAACATCATCAAAGATGTCAAGCGCACCAGCAACGTTCAATGCGATAACATCACGAGTTGATTTGATGCCTTGTTTTGTAGCAACGCGGATACGTTCACCAGTCTTGTATGAATATTCTTTAGCTTCGCCTTCGAACAATTCAGTACGGATTTCAGGACCTTTTGTATCAAGAAGGTAACCAACTTTTTTACCAGCGATTTCTTCTGCACGTTTAACAGTCGCCATACGTTCACCTTGTTCTTGGTGGTCACCGTGTGAGAAGTTGAAACGGAAAGTGTTCGCACCAGCTTCGATCAATTTAGCAATGTTTTGTGCTGAAGCTTCAACGTCAAGTTTTTCAGCCCAGTATCCATCTTCACCGAATTTTTTACCGCCACGGATTTCTACCGCAGGACCTAAAGTTGCAACGATTTTTACACGTTTGTTCATGATATATATGACTCCTTTTTAAATATATCTGTCTTTTTAAGACAAGGTTAACGAATTTATGAAATAAAATTAGATTGAAGACAAGCTACGGTTCAACTCGGCAAGACCAAGATCAGCTTTATGTGGATTGTTTACCACAATCTTACCATCTTCTGTCAAGCTAAAGAGGGCTCCTTCTTCTGCTTTACCAAGGATTGGGTTTTCAACCATTTTTTCATTACGGATACCAACGGCTACACCACCGATTCCTTGTTTCAACAATTTAACTGCATGTGCTCCCATACGTGAAGCAAGAACACGGTCACGCGCAGTAGGTGAACCACCACGTTGGATGTGGCCAAGCTCAGTCACACGAAGGTCACTTTCATCACCAGCTTCTTTCAAAGCTTTACCAAATTCATCTGCAGACATCACGCCTTCAGCCAAGATGATGATGTTGTGGGTACGACCTTTTGCGTAACCTTCTTTGATGCTCTCAACAACATCTTCGATCTTGAATCCTTCTTCAGGGATGATGATTTCATCTGCACCAGATGCAATCCCTGCCCAAAGAGCGATATCTCCAGCGTTACGTCCCATCACTTCGATAACGAAAGTACGGTGGTGACTAGATGAAGTATCACGGATCTTATCGATCGCGTCCATTGCAGTTGTGACTGCCGTATCAAAACCAATTGTAAAGTCAGTTCCGACGATATCGTTGTCAATCGTACCAGGAAGACCAACAGCTGGGAATCCAAGCTCAGTCAAGCGCATCGCACCATGGTAAGAACCATCTCCACCAATAACGACAACACCTTCGATCCCGTGTTTCTTCAATTGCTCGATCCCTTTTAATTGACCTTCGCGTTGAGCGAATTCAGGGTAACGAGCTGAATGAAGGAAGGTACCACCACGGGAAATAATATCTCCAACAGATGAGGCGTCAAGGGGCTGAATTTTACCAGCAACCATTCCCGCATATCCATCATAGATACCGAAAACTTCCATTCCTTCTGAAATTGCTTGACGAACAACTGCACGGATGGCAGCGTTCATTCCAGGGGCATCTCCACCACTAGTTAAAACAGCAATACGTTTCATTTCGTTGTTTGCTCCTTTTTTTCTTTTACATTCTACGTAATTATAACACAAAGAAGACTAAAATTCTCGTATTTTTCGCAGTTTTTACCGATAAATCGTTTTCATAACGAGATTCTTTAGTTCATCTTCCAATTCTTTGTTTTTCTGGACTGTATAGCCCTTCAATTGAAGAGTTTTTTTCTCGTCTTCATAGCGTAATATCACAGGATATGGGCCCGGATATTTTTTCAAGATAGAAAGAATCGTTTTATCCTGACGATGATCGAGCAACTGGATCCAGAACTTTTCATTGGTTGCCAGTTGCGCCTCTGCTAGAATCATCTGCAAGCGCCCATCACGCTCTTGTATCTTCCCTGTCAAGTAATAAAAGCCGCCTTCTTTTATCAAGGAGGAAAATCGATTGTAGGTTTCAGGGAAAAGGGTCACATCCAATTTTTTCTTGGTATCACTGACTTGTAAGAAAGCCATGAGATCACCCGACTTGGTTCGAATGGTTCGAATGCTTTGTACCTCAATGAGAATGCGTGCCTGCTCTCCGTATATGAGTTGAGAAATTGGTTGGATCTCGTAGGGACTCGTTTGTCCAATCGCAACCAATGGGTGGGTACTGAGCCCGATGCCAATAATGGCCTCTTCCTTCTCATATTTTTCAGCTTGGCTAAAGTCCTCCGCTTCTGTCCAGGAATAGTTAGAATCCGCAAACAAACTGCCTAGCTCATCAGCAAAGACAAACAAATTCGGCAAATTGTGAAGCACCTTGCGTCTATTTTTTTCAAAAATATCAAACAATCCAAGCTCCACTAAAGGTGTTAACAGAGGTAATTTATGATACTGATTGGGGAGGCGTAAAATAAAATCTTCGACACTTTCAAAGGGACGATTATCAATGATCCAATACGCTAGATCTCTCGGGAGTCCCTTGATATTTCATTCCCAAGTAGATTTTTCGATCCTGGAACTTATCTCTGTAAGGGATGGTGTTGATGGATAATGGCGCGACTTTAAAATCAAACTGGAGAGCATCTGTCAGATAATCGCTGCTCGAATAATTGAGCATAACATCAAAGAAAACATCTGGGTAATGGACCTTGAAATAGGCCATCTGAAAGGCCAAGGCAGAATAGGCATAGGCATGGGAACGGTTAAACCCATAGCCTGCAAATTTTTCCATGATCGCAAAGACCTCTTTAGCTTTTTCTTCCGTATGCCCAAGTTTAAGAGCACCTGCGACAAAATCGTCTTCCATCTTATGCATTTCAGCTGCATTCTTTTTGCCCATAGCCCGACGTAAAATATCGGCTTTCCCTAGACTAAAGCCTGCAAAACGCTGGGCAACCTGCATGACCTGCTCTTGGTAGAGCATGATCCCATAAGTGGGCCTTAAGATTTCTTCAATAGCTGGATCTAAAATCTCAACTTTTTCTTGGCCGTGCTTTCTTTTGACGAAATTATCAATGTAATCACTAGCCCCTGGACGATTGAGAGAGGTGGTCGCTACCACTTCTTCGAAATGATTGGGTCTCACTCGTCTCAAGAGGCGAATGGCTCCAGCCTGTTCAAATTGGAAAATCCCCTTGGTATCCCCAGCAGCAAACAAGGACAAGGTTTCTGGATCTTCTAAATCAATGGCTTCAATCACGATCTCTTCTTGGTACTTTTCATAGACGGCTTCCTTCATTTTCTGAACAAAGGTTAAATTTCGCAGACCCAAAAAGTCCATCTTCAACAGACCATTGGCTTCAACCGCATGGGCATCATACTGGGTGACAAACATGTCTTCTCCATACTTGAGAGGAATGTGATCCGTCAAATCCTGGTCACTCATCACAACCCCAGCCGCATGGATAGAGGTCTGCCTTGGTTGGCCTTCAATTCTTTTAGCAATTTCAAAGCCACGCTCAAATTCTGCTCGGCTATGAATCACTTGTCGAAAAGCTAGATTCTGTTCATAAGCTGTCGTCAGTGTATCCCTAAAGCCAATCCGCTTGGTAATGGAGGTCAATTCGTACTCTGGTACCCCAAAACGTTTAAAGACATCTCGAATGGCTTGTTTGGCCCCAAAGGTTGAAAAGGTCACGATCTGAGCTGCATGGTAACTCCCGTAACGGTCTCGCACATAGCGGATAAATTCTGGACGATAGATATCAGGAATATCAATATCAATATCCGGCATGGTGTAGCGCTCCACATTTAAAAAGCGCTCAAAGAGGAGGTTCTTCTCCACAGGGTCAATCCCTGTAATTCCTAATGCATAGGCTACCAGTGAGCCTACAGCAGACCCACGTCCCATTCCCATATAATAGCCTTGACTCCGTCCGAAACGAAGAAGGTCCCAGACAATCAAGAAATAGTCATCAAAGCCCATTTGGTGAATAATGTCTAATTCATGCTCCAGACGTTCTTGATAGACCGGACTAGTCAAGTTCTTTCGAAGGAGACCCGCTTGAGCTAATTCTCTGAGTTCCTCAACAGCTGGTTTCTGAGGATTGAAGCGAGGCAATTTCAACTGGGTATCAATGTCATATTGAATCCCTTGAACAAGGTTTTCCAGATTTGTGATAGCTTGCGGAAATCGCTCTGCAAAATCATTCTTTAAATCCTGAGGAGTTTTTAGGACTGTTGTCTGATCAATTGGCCCTGTTTCCGTCAAGCTTTGATTGTCCTTGATGGCTGCCAGCATCTGCATGGCTTCCACATCTCCCGCCTCAAAAAATCGAACGGTATGAAGAGGGAGCACAGGGTGGCTAAACTCTTGAACCGGCGTATCCGCAAAAACTCCGATGAAGTAATCTAGACCAAACGGCAAGTCTCCACTAGCAAAAGGCGCTGGGACAATAACTGCTACTCCTTCTGTTAGGTGCTTCACATCCTCCCAATTGCTCTTCCCCATCATTTTGACGGTCGACATCTTCATCAAATTTTGGTAGCCCTTCGTGGATAAGGCCATCATCCGAAACGGAATTGTTTCATTGTCTACTTCTAGTCCAATTTCTAAACCGACCAAGGGGCTGAGTTTTTGGGCCTGACAGGCTTCGATAAATTCATAGGCACCATACAAATTATCTACATCCATGATTCCCAATGCGTCATACCCAATACTTTTAGCCACTTGGACATACTCTTTTATGGTCACAAGGCTTTCCATAAAAGTATAGACTGATTTGGTATCTAGCTGTGCAATCACTTTTTCTCCTCCCTCACTTGTCTATTTTTGGGACTCTTTTTTGTACAAAAAAACACCACTGCTACACAATGATGTCTCAACAACGGAAGACATGGGATTCGAACCCACGCACGCTTTTACACGCCTACCGCGTTTCCAACACGGCCTCTTAAGCCTCTTGAGTAATCTTCCATGAATAAAAATATGGAGCCGGTGGGAGTCGAACCCACGTCCAAACACCTGCCAGCATATTTGTCTACAACCATAGGTTATGTCTTAGTTTAACAGCTACATGACACATAACTCAAGCCCTGTAGTTGCGAGTCTATCAATCTCTTATCTAACTCCTAGACAAAGCTAGATCGTATCTCGCTGAAATTAAGACCTGTCATCAAACACGAGCGATTCGAATCGGGTCACGCCTGCTGGTGTTTAGGCAGCTAAAGCGTAAGAATTATTATTTTTTGCAGTTATATTTAACTGGCGTTTTACATCCGCTAGATGAGTTGCAAAATATGCCTCATAATGCCTGTCGAATCCGTAACGACCCCAAAACGAATACATTTAGTATATCAAAATCTAGCTAAAAATGCAAAAGAAAAAAATTGAACAAGAAGGCTTCCACCGGGAAGCTCCTTGCTCAATTTACTGTTATTATTGAAGATTCAACTTATATTTGCTGATATAGTGAATCGTGAAGTACATAGAAACAATCTTGATGACTTCATAGATAAGACCTGGGATAAAGTTAGGTCCAAAATCATCAATATTTCCATAAACCAATGCAGACCCGACAGCATATGAATCTTTTAATGGATTAAATGCTGTACCAATGATACTTAAAACAAGGCACAAGAGAAAACCAAACAAAATAGCCTTAAATCCACGACGATTTTGGAACAGTTGACCAAGTGCGATCGATACATAAAATAGTAAGATTCCTGAAGCTGTGGTAAAAATCCACCAAACGATAATCCAATAAGCAATAGAATGACTAAAAGCCTCAGCGATAATACTAAATACAGGAGAGAGGTCTTGTCCAATGACAGCACCCATCACAAGTATTGTGATAAAACCACTAAAAAATAGAAGGAATAGGCAGTAAAGACTCGCTACTAAAGCTCCCACAAATTTTGACAAAATGATCGCATGGGGGCTAGCTGGAAGAGTCCAGGTCAAGTAACCTTCACGTCCGTATAAGTTGGAATAGAAACGACGGATAATAATATAGTAGTTGCTAAGATAAAGACCAATGACTCCTCCAAAAATGAGAATCCCAAGAGTCCCTGTTATGATTTGCATACTATTGGTTTCCATATCCACAAAACCGTTTGTAGCACTTCCACCAATAACACCTGTAATCACTGACAAACCTAGTGCAATCAGGGTGATCAATAAATACCACTTAGCTGTCGATTTAAATTCATATTTTAATAATTTACCAAACATGGGTTCCTCCTAATAAACACGGAATTGATCACGGAAGATCTCATCGATTGATTTTCCGTGTTGATTGCGCAAAACAGTCGTATTTTCATGCAAGAGGATTCTTCCTTGGTTGATGAAAATCGCTTCATCCAAAACTTGCTCAATATCCGCAATCAAGTGAGTAGAAATCAAGACAGAAGAGTTTGGACGTCGGTTTTGAATAATGGTCCGCAAAATATAATCACGCGCTGCTGGGTCGACCCCACCGATTGGTTCATCAAGGACATACAAGTCAGCTTCACGACTCATCACCAAAATCAATTGTACTTTTTCCTTGTTCCCTTTTGAAAGGCTGTTCAATTTTTGATTTGGATGCAAATGCAAATCGTTGAGCAATTGGTAAGCTCGTTGGACATTAAAATCTGAATAAAAATCTTGGAAATAGCTAATAGCATCACTAATTTTTATATTTTCACTCAGATAAGTCGTATCCGGCAAATAGGAAACAACTTTTTTAGAAGCTGGGGATGGTAATTGACCATGAATATAGATATTTCCAAGGCTTGGTTGCAACAAACCATTAATCAATTTAATGATGGTTGTTTTCCCGCTACCATTAGGCCCCAAAAGGCCAATAATACGGCCAGGTTGGATGTTCAAACTAACATCCATGAGAGCAACTTCATGCCCATAATTCTTTGTCACATGGTCCAAGTAGACCAAAGGATACTGATTCATGTAAATCTCCTTTATTTTCTATTTATGCTATTATACCTTGTCCTCTTGATGATTGCAACTTTATCTGAAAATTTGCTAAGAATTTGAAAATGGTTGTTCAAAAATACAGGTGTAAACAAATCAGAGGTTAGGGAAGCCCCTAACCTCTGATTTGTTTTGATGAATAGAATTTTTAACTAATTCCAAGTGCAATCCGTGCATAGCGGCTCATTTTTTCAACCGTCCAAGCAGGATACCAGACCAACTTCACATCCACAGATGTCACTTCTTCTACTTCTGCTAAAACATCATGAATCTGATCTGTCAGAAGATCCGCTAATGGACATCCCATGGTCGTTAGCGTCATATCAATAATGGTCGCTCCAGTTTCACCATCAAAATGGATCTCGTAAACAAGACCTAAATTAACAATGTCAATCCCAAGCTCAGGATCGATTACCTCTTCCAAAGCATTTAAGATTTTATTTTTAATTTCTTCAATTTGCTCAGTTGTATATGCCATATGACACTTCCTTTTTTTGTTATGTTACTCTCGATAGAATTGCTTAGCTCGGGTTAAAAAGGTCCCACGGACATAGGTCGCTTTTTCATTTCTTGGCGACCGTTAAAAAGGTCCCCCGGACCTGGGTCGCTTTTTGATTTCTTGGCGGCCGTTAAAAAGGTCCCCCGGACATTTTTAATCCTCAATAAAATCACGCAATGGTTTGCTTCTGCTTGGGTGGCGGAGTTTGCGGAGGGCTTTGGCTTCGATCTGACGAATCCGTTCACGGGTCACGTTGAAGACTTTACCCACATCTTCCAAGGTCCGCATTTTTCCATCATCCAAACCGAAACGTAAACGAAGTACGTTTTCTTCACGGTCTGTCAGGGTATCGAGGACTTCATCTAATTGTTCACGTAGAACCACACGAGTGGTGTAGTCTACTGGATTTTCAATCACTTCATCTTCGATGAAATCTCCCAAATGGCTATCGTCTTCTTCCCCGATTGGCGTTTCCAACGAAACAGGCTCTTGGGCAATCTTCAAGATTTCACGCACCTTATCAGGCGTCATATCCATGCGTTCAGCGATTTGTTCAGGCGTTGGGTCTTGTCCCAATTCTTGCAAGAGATTGCGTTGTTCACGAACCAACTTGTTAATGGTTTCCACCATGTGAACAGGGATCCGAATGGTCCGTGCTTGGTCTGCAATGGCACGAGTGATAGCCTGACGAATCCACCAAGTAGCATAGGTAGAGAACTTGAACCCTTTGGTATAGTCAAACTTATCAACGGCCTTCATCAAGCCCATATTTCCTTCTTGGATCAAATCCAAAAATTGCATTCCACGACCAACGTAACGTTTCGCAATGGATACAACCAAACGAAGATTGGCTTCTGCAAGACGTTGCTTGGCTTCCAAGTCACCTTGTTCCACTAAGATAGCCAATTCTTGTTCTTCTTCATTGGTCAAAAGAGGAACAACCCCAATTTCTTTCAAGTACATCCGTACTGGGTCGTTGACCTTGGCAGAGTTGCTTCCAAGCAATTCCTCATCTGACAATTCTGGCTCTTCTTCATTATTCAACACACGCGCACTTGGGTTACCATCTTTATCCGTGATCGAAATTCCTGCATCCTGAATACGTTGCAAAAGATCTTCAATCCCATCTGCATCTAGTGTGAATGGAATAACCAACTTGTCATTAATTTCATCATCTGTTGCAGTTCCACTTTTCTTGTGGCTGCGAATAAACTCTGCAATTTGAACATCCAATGTTGTAATATCTTTTTGTTCTTTAGCCATTCCTACTCCATTCTTCTTTTTTGAGCGATCAAACGCTCGAGTTCCAATAAAGCTTTTTCCGCATCCCCTGTCGAGGAAGCTTCCTTCACTTTATTTCCAATTTGTTGACTTTCTTTGCGAAGAAGCTCACGATTTCGCGTTTCTTCCACTTCTTCTAATTCACCATCCGCTATCTCTTCTGGCAAATCTTCTTCTACCATCCGGTACCAGGCGTGCTGGACCCCTTCAGGTTGCTCGGACAAATCCTGAGATGTGACTTCTCCATTTTGACAGAGTAATTGGTACAAGATCTGTAACTCCGGTGTGTCAAAGACAAAATCAGGTCGCAAACGGTAATCATTGAGCACCATTGGAAAATCTTTCATCCTACTTAATAAATGATTTTCCGCCTTGATCAAGCGCGTCATCCCACGATTAGGCAGGAGATCGACTGAAAAATTCGACGTTCTTGATCGTCCACCACTTTGATCCTCCTGCCGTTGATGCAAGCGACTATTATTGACAATCTGCTCAATCTGCAAATAATCAAAGTCTGGCAATAAATCTGCCAACTTATAAATATAGGTGTTTTGCGCTGTGATGGAGCGCGTCTGGGCGATCATCGGTGCCAGCTTCTCGACAAACTCAATCTGTGCCTGCAAGTTCTCAATATACTGGGGTTTCCAGTAGTGCATCAAGAATTCAACCTTACTGATCCGAGAATTCTTCAAGAGGGTAGCTAGATCTTCTGGGGACGTCTTTTTGAGGTACTCATCAGGGTCCATCTGATCTGGGATACGGACGATCTCCAACTCCAGATCCTGCAAGACATCCAAGGCCTTAGCTGTTGCTTCAAGCCCTGCCTTATCTCCATCATAGGTCAAGATGACCTTTTTAGTAAAATGAGACAGGTGCTGGACATGCTCTGGTGTCAAGGCTGTCCCCATAGAGGCGACTGCATTTTCTATCCCAGCTCGATAAGCTGCAATGACATCCATAAAGCCTTCCATGATATACATTTCATGTTTCTTTTTGGCGCTCGTTTTGGCTTGATCCAAATGATAGAGTTCATAACTTTTATTAAATAGACGGGTACTACGACTATTCTTGTACTTGGCTTGATGACTACCATCCTCCGTCATTTTCCACAGCCTACCAGAAAAGGCAATGACCCGTCCACTATCATCCGTCAGGGGAAACATGATCCGATCCTGAAAGGCATCAAAAACCGTTCCAGCATCTGAGATTGTAAACAAACCTGAATCGGTAATGACTTTCTCAGAGAATTTCTCAGAGAGATTTCGATAGAGATAATTTCCTTCTGCAGGTGCTAAGCCCAATTGAAAATGTCGGATCACCTCATCCGTCAGACCCCGTTCATGCAGATAGTTTCGCGCTTCTTCCCCCATCTGGTCGTCATCAAAATCGCCTGATAAAACTTACTAGCTTCCTGATGAATCTCATAAAGTTCTTGGTTTGGATTGACAGACGCTGGTTGGGCCGGCCTTGCCTGGTACTGAAGCGCAATGCCAGCCTTGTCTGCTACGATCTGGACCGCATCCATAAAGGCGACTCCACGGTAGTCTTCAATAAACTTAAAAACATCTCCAGAGCGACCACATCCGAAACAATGGTAAAACTGCTTGTCTTCAACGACATTAAAGGAAGGAGTCTTTTCACCATGAAAAGGACATAGGCCTAAAAAGTTACGGCCAGCCTTGGTCAAAGAAACAACTTCTCCAATAACTTCAACAATGTTTACACTGTTTTTAATTTCTGCAATTAGCTCTTTATCAACCATAAACAGTGCCTCCATTTTACCATAGATTATCACTTTATATTTTATACTAAAAGTTAGTAAAAGTAAATTTTTTCCTACCGATTTCACACATAAAAGAAAAGATTTTCAACCTTTATCACTAATTTTAAAAAATGAGGCATATTCCTTGTCAGTCGAATATTTTTCCGTTATACTATCATAGTAAAAAATTATTATGAAAGGACATATTTAGGATATGTTAAAAGATTTGAAAGCTTTTCTCCTTCGTGGGAATATTGTTGACCTTGCTGTAGCAGTCGTTATCGGAGCTGCATTTGGAGCTATCGTAACATCACTTGTTAACGATATCATCACTCCACTTATTTTGAAACCAGCTATGAAAGCTGCTGGTGTTGATAAGATTGCTAATTTGTCATGGAACGGTGTTGCATACGGTAGCTTCTTGAGCGCTGTGATCAACTTCCTTGTTGTTGGTACTGTTCTTTTCTTCGTAGTGAAAGCTGCTGAAAAAGCTCAAAACCTTGGTAAAAAAGAAGAAGCTGTCGAAGAAGAAGCTCCTGCTCCTACTCAAGAAGAGTTGCTTGCTGAAATCCGCGACTTGCTTGCAAACAAATAATCAGATAAAAAGATCCGATCTTCTAGTTAGAAGGTCGGTTTTTTTGTCTTTAATGTATAGAGAAACAAAAAACAGACCGAAGTCTGTTCTTGTATTCAATTAGAATTTTTTACGTTTACGAGCTGCTTCTGATTTACGTTTACGTTTTACAGAAGGTTTTTCATAGAATTCACGTTTGCGTGTTTCTTGAAGAGTACCAGCTTTAGTAACCGCACGTTTGAAACGACGAAGAGCATCGTCAAGAGATTCATTCTTACGTACTACTGTTTTTGACATATGTTTTTCACTCCCTTCAAGCCTAAAATCTTAATCATTTTATCACACTTTAAAGATGCTGTCAAGATCTTTTGAAAACTTTTCTAGCCTTCCTAACCTTCATGCCATTTCTTTTTTCCGACTTTTTCATTCTTCCTATTTTATGATACAATGGAAACAAAGAAAACCCTGAAGGAGATACCATGTCAGAAATTTATGATATTACGATTGTTGGGGGCGGACCAGTTGGTCTGTTTGCTGCTTTTTATGGCAATATGCGCCAAGTTAAAGTCAAACTGATTGATTCCTTACCTCAACTTGGAGGGCAACCAGCCATTCTCTATCCAGAAAAAAAAGTATCCTCGATGTACCCGGATTTACCAATTTAACAGGTGAAGAATTGAGCAACCGCTTGATCGAGCAAGTCAAACGATTCGATACACCGATCTTCCTCAATGAAACTGTAGAGGATATTCAAAAAGAGGGTGACCTCTTCACTATCACTACTTCTCGCCAAGTGCATCAGTCTAAAGCAGTCATCATTGCCATGGGTGGCGGTGCCTTTAAACCACGTGCTCTTGATATCGAGGGGGCTGAAGACTTTGATAACGTCCACTACCATGTTTCAAATATCCAGCAATATGAAGGACAGCAGGTGACCGTCCTTGGTGGTGGGGACTCTGCTGTGGACTGGGCTCTTGCTTTTGACAAGATTGCTCCAACTACAATCGTTCACCGTCGGGACAACTTCCGTGCCTTGGAACATAGCGTAGAAGAACTCAAACAATCTTCTGTCAGCATCAAAACACCATTTGTTCCTAGCCGCTTGATTGGCGAAAATGGTCATGCCACTCATCTTGAAATCACAAAAGTCAAATCCGATGAAACCGAACTTATCCCGATTGATCACTTATTTGTCAACTATGGTTTTAAATCTTCTATCGGAAACTTGAAAGAATGGGGTGTAGAATTGCAACGCCATAAAATCAAGGTGAACCAAAAACAAGAAACCAGCCTTCCTGGAATTTATGCCTGTGGAGACTGCTGCTTCTACGAAGGAAAGATTGATCTCATCGCTACAGGTCTGGGGGAAGCTCCAACAGCTGTAAACAATGCCATCAACTACATCTATCCAGATAAGAAAGTCCAACCAACGCACTCAACCAGTTTATAATAAAAAAGGCCTTTGGCCTTTCATAATGAGGATAAAAGTCTTTTTAAAAAAACTTTCCTTAAGTGAGTACGGACGTCAGCGAACTTCGTAGAAGTTCCATGACTAATTATTGAGCCCAAGGTCTCAATAATTCCGAGTGCCTGAAACATATTGTTTCAGGCACTTTTCTCACAGCGGAAAGTTTTTGTATTTTCTTGATTCATTCTAAAAATAAGAACTCATTTTTACTTACTTTTAGAATCGAGTAACTTATTTTACTTTAAAATAGTTTGTCTTCAATATAAAAAAGGCCTTTGGCCTTTTTTATTTGTCTAAATCGTCTGCGATCTTATTGATCTTACGCAAGCGGTGATTGACGCCGCTTTTTGAAATAGGTTTTTGCAAACTATCAGCGATCTGCTGGATGGAATAATCTGGATGGTTCATCCGGATATAGGCAACTTCTTGCAGGTCACTTGGTAAACTTCCTAGACCGACCGTATCCACAATTTTACTAATATTATTAATGGTTTTCATGCTAGCTGTGACTGTGCGCTGGATATTGGCCATCTCGGCATTATTGGCCCGATTGAGGTCATTGCGCGTCTCTCTCATGACCTTGATGGACTCAAATTCCTGCATGGCTTGCATGGCCTCTACGACAATGAGAAAATCAATAATATCTTCCGCTCGTTGCAGATAGGTTACCACTCCTTTTTTCCGCTCGATGGTTTTCGCATCTAGTAAAAATCCTTGCATGAGAAGGGCAATTCCTTCCGCGTGGTCTGTATAAACAGAATGAATTTCCAGCTGGTACTTCCCTTTTTCAGGATCTTTTGATCGAACCACTCGACAGAAAAGCTCCCCGAAGATAAGCACGACTGGCTACTTCATCTTCTAAAACACTGGCATCAATGCCTGTCTCAATCCCAAAAAAGGCATCTGCCAAATGCAAGTCAGCAAGAATCTCTTCCACCTTTTCATCCAAGAATACTGTGTAGACACGATTTTTTTTCAAATTGGTCTTTTGGTGGTGGCGAATATCCGATTTGGCCTCATAGAAATGATGCAACAATTCATAGATATGGCGAGCGATCTTGGCATTTTCTGTCGTCACCGAGAGCGTCAAGCCCCCCATTGAAATCCCAAGACTTCCAGACATCTTGATAATGGCAGCCAATTCACTCTTTTCAAATCGCTTGAGAGACAATAATTCTTCTTTTGACACGAACCGTAAAACTCATTTTCTCACCTGCACGATCTGCATCAGCTCTTCGACCACTTTTTCACCATCATGAAAAGCTCCTCCATTGACCAGCTTCAAGAAATCAGAAGAAATCACTTGGGGAACTTGCGAGTGCAACCCCTTGAAATCGTGCTCTACCTGCACCAAGTATTCATCAAATTTGTTACTGTTCATGTAAGCTGCGGGAACCTGATTGATATTGACAAGGACGGTATCGATGAACTTCTCTCCCAAATGTTTATGGAGAACGGCAACGTGGTCACTGTCTGTGAAATGCTCGGTTTCTCCTCTTTGGGTCATGATGTTACAAACATAGGCTACCTGAGCCTTGGTTTCAAGGATGGCTTTCCCAATCTCATCGATCATCAAATTTAGGAAGGATCGAGGTAAAGAGCGAACCAGGACCCAAGACGACCATATCACTTTCAAGAATAGCTTCCACCACTTTCTTACTAGCTTTTGGACGCTCTTGATCAAAGGTATTGGTCACATAGACATGATCAATCATGCCGGTGTAGTTGGCAATGTGGCTTTCTCCTACCACTTCTTTTCCATCTTGAAAAGACGGCATGAAGGGTCAAGGGACTATCACTGGAAGGATAGATCTTGCCGGTCGTATGAAAGAACTTGGTTAACAACTGCATGGCATTATAGGTCGAGCCTTGCATCTCTGAAATCCCTGCAATGATCAAGTTTCCCAAAGGGTGTCGGCCAAAGGGCCATCATCGTCTGCAAAGCGGTATTGAAAGACCTTCTCATAAAAACGAGGCATATCTGACATGGCAACCAGCACATTTCGAAGATCCCCAGGTGGTGTCAATTTTTGGATGTTCTTCCGCAATTCACCTGAACTCCCGCCATCATCGGCAACGGTTACAATAGCAGTGATATCGACTGGTTTCTTTCTCAGACTATCGAGAATAACAGAAATCCCTGTTCCTCCTCCAATAACGGTTACTTTAGGTTTTCTCATGAGCGATTCACCGTTTCTTTCCGTCTGTCCTTGTCTCTATGACTGCAATTGACCTGCCAATTTTTTTCTAAATCATGCGCCAAGCGCTCTGCAAAGGCTACTGAACGGTGTTGACCTCCAGTACAGCCCATGGCGATGGTGAGAACGGATTTACCTTCCCGTTTATAAGACGGTAAAATAGGAACGATCAAGTCATGGAGATGACGGTAAAAGTCCTCTGATTCAGGGTGATCCATGACATAATCATAGACAGCTGGATCTTGACCGGTTAAATTCCGAAGTTCCAATTTGTAGTAGGGATTTGGAAGAAAACGCACGTCAAAGACGAGGTCAGCATCGATCGGAAGGCCATATTTAAACCCAAATGACATGACCTCAACCCGAAAATCTGGCTGATTATCTTGACTGGCAAATTGTTCTGCGATGGTTTTTCTCAGATTACGAGGCGTCAATTCAGTCGTGTCCACCACATTTTGACTGATATTTTTTAAAGGTGACAAGAGTTCGCGCTCTAAGGTAATCCCATCTAAAACACGGCCATCTGCCGCTAGTGGGTGACTACGACGGGTTTCCTTGTATCGTGCTACCAACTCACTGTCAGTGGCATCCAAGAACAAGACCTTGAAATCGAGGTCTTCTTGGTTATCCAATTCATCCAAAATGGTGCGAATTTCATTGAAAAAAGAACGGCTCCGCATATCCACAACAACGGCTAATTTATTGTTATCGGGACTGTGGCGCATGAGCTCAATAAATTTCAGCAAGAGCGCCGGTGGCATATTATCGATGGTAAAGTAACCCAAATCCTCAAACGATTGGATGGCGACGGTCTTGCCCAGCACCGCTCATCCCTGTTACCATGACCAGTTGAATCTTACTTTCTGTCATTTTCTCCTCCCATAAATAAAACAGAGTGGCCTACAGTTTCCTGCTCTCCACTCTGTCTTTTTTGTCTTTGAATGGTTATTAGGCTTTGATTTCCGTAATAACTTCAATTTCAACCTTCACATCACGTGGCAGGCGTGCTACTTCAACAGCAGACCGAGCTGGAAACTCTGTAGTAAAGACTGTTTTATAGACCTCATTAAAGGTACAAAGTCATTCATATCACTTAAGAAACAAGTAGTTTTCACCACGTGATCAAAGTCTGTCCCAGCCTCTTCCAAAATAGCCCCAATGTTCTTTAAGACTTGCTCTGTTTGTTCTTGGATGGTTTCGCCAATGATTTCGCCTGTTTCAGGTGACAAGGGAACTTGTCCACTTGCAAAGAGAAGATTCCCTACGATTTTCCCTTGAACATAAGGTCCAATTGCTGCGGGTGCTTTATCTGTATGAATTGTTTTTGCCATAGTATTCTCCAAGTCTATTTACTTCTGCTGGTTTTCTTTTGCTAATTTTTCCCTTTGTAGGCGCAACTTGCGCTTAGGATTTAGCGTATTAAAGAGTTCTTCTAATTTTTCAGCATTCCAAACATCAGCTGCTGAAACAAAATTTCCATTTTCATCTCGAAAAGATATTGGTTTATCTCCCACTGAAAAAGCCTCATTTCTTATTTGGAATCCTTGATCCGCTCAGGATCACCCTTAATCTACAAACTCAAATTCAAATTTACCGATCCGGACGATATCGCCATCTTTTGCCCCACGTGCACGGAGAGCTTCATCAACACCCATTCCACGCAGTTGACGAGCAAATTTCATGACTGCTTCATCCCGATCGAAATTCGTCATATTAAAGAGTTTTTCAAGTTTTTCACCAGACAAGACCCAAGCGGCATCGTCATCACGACTGATGTCAAAGGCTGGCTGGTCTTCATCAAACCCATAGTAGACTTCTTCTTGGGCCATGTCGTCTTCTGAATACAAGAGGAATTCTGGTGTTTTGTCTAACAATTCTGCCGTTGCATCTAACAAATTGTCTAAACCTTGATGCGCCAAACTAGAGATCGGGAAGATCTGTGGCAGTTCATCAAACTCATCGTAATTGGCTGCCAATTTCTTCTTGAATTCTTTCAAGTTTTCTTGGCTCTCTGGCATATCCATCTTATTTGCCACGATAATCTGAGGACGTTCCATCAAACGAAGATTATAGGTTTCAAGCTCTTTATTGATTTGAACATAATCTTCGTAAGGGTCGCGTCCTTCACTGGCTGACATATCAATAACATGCAAGATAACACGGGTGCGCTCGATGTGACGAAGGAACTGGGTTCCTAGTCCGACACCTTGGCTAGCTCCTTCAATCAATCCAGGAAGGTCTGCGACTGCAAAGGATTCACCTGACGGCGTCCGAACCATTCCCAAATTTGGAACGATGGTTGTGAAATGATAAGCCCCAATTTTTGGTTTGGCTGAAGTGATGACACTGAGAAGGGTCGATTTCCCAACAGAAGGGAACCCAACCAAACCAACGTCTGCCAAGACCTTCAGTTCTAACTCTAATTCACGTTCCTGACCAGGCTCTCCATTTTCAGAAATCTCTGGTGCTGGATTTTTAGGAGTGGCAAAACGAATATTTCCACGCCCTCCACGGCCACCGTGGGCGACAATGTACTCTTGTCCATTTTCAACTAGGTCGGTAATGACCTTGCCAGTCTCAGCATCTCGGACGGTCGTTCCTTGAGGGAACTCGTACATAGAGATCTTCTGCTCCCCGTCCGTGCATCCCTTTGGTCATTCCTTTTTCCCCATTTTGGGCTTTGAAATGCCGGTTATAACGGAAGTCCATCAAGGTGCGCAAGCCTTCGTCTACTACGAAGATGACATTGCCACCACGACCTCCATCACCACCCCAAGGTCCGCCATTAGGGACATATTTTTCACGGCGAAATGCCACCATGCCATCGCCGCCATTTCCAGCCTTGACCTTAATCTTGGCTGTATCTAAAAACATACTCATAAATAGATGATTTCCTTTATTTCTGCGTGCGTCTTAATAAGAAAGAGCACCAATTGCGGTTGCAAAGATTGCACCAACCGTTACAATCAACATAATCACAATAACCACCATCGTGATCATTTCAAATGGTGTTTTTTTACGTTTTCCGTTATCTCCAAAAGCCACTGCTAATACCTCGATTACTATAAATTCATTAGCCCTATTTTACCACGAAATAGGGGATTTTTCAAATCGAGCCTACACAAAAAGACCAGACAAACGTCTGGTCTTTTATGGATAGATTTAGGAATCTTTTCTTACTCGTAAAATACTAACAGAAAGAACCGCCAGTAAGACACCCATGACAAGAACAACCGGTGTCATCTTCTCACCTGTACTTGGAAGAACTTTTTTCTTACCAGGTTTTGGTGCTTCTTCTTTGACAGAAGTTGATGATGAGCTTGATGAAGTACTAGAACTTGATGAAGACGATGAACTTGACGAAGACGATGAACTTGATGAAGAGCTAGAACTTGATGAAGACGATGAACTTGATGAAGAGCTAGAACTTGATGAAGACGATGAACTTGATGAGGATGTTGTGCTAGGTGTCGGTGGGGTTTGTTCTTTCTCACCTAATCCTTCGCCAGATCCTGTTTCCAATCGCACCTCACGGGTTAAACTACGCGGTGCTGGGAAATTGGTTGCCGTCCATTTTAATGTATTATGGACAATATCACCGACTTTAGTTCCAGGAGCTACTTTTGTAGAATATTCAATATACATTGGCCAATTGTAATTATCACCAAATTCAATTGTAAAACCAATGATCTTTCCATCTGCATTCTTATCGAAAACAGCTTTTTTAGTAAAGTTATCAAGAACTGGAAGATTTAAAATCTGCGCTTCGTTCTTGATGCCACCTGCTACAGGATTATACCGAACAGCACGCAAGCTACCTTCAACTAGAGTTAAACCATCTCCAAATTGGTCTTTAATGACCATTCCACGAAGGATATCTTGACGAGCATTTAAGAGAATACGCCATTTGACAATGGTCGGATCAGACTTATCTTGGTAGCCGTATTTCATCTCGTATTCTCCAGCTTCCCCATCTGTCTTTTCATAATTCAATGAAAAATCCGTATTTCCAAGTTTAAATTTGATTGGAGATGTTTTTGTAACTACTTCTGAGTCGACTTTTACATCAAAATGAAGAGCAACTCGTTTGTTGAGTGGATGAGATGCGAAATAATCATTAAAGGTAACGGTCACTGTTTTCTTACCTGTATCAACGACCGCTTTCCCCACAGTCTGACCATTTGATTGGCCTTCCTCAAGAACATTGAATTCCAATGCTGTGTAGAGGGTTAATTCTTTTGGTAAGCTAAGTGTTAAAGTATCACCAGCTTGAATGGCTTGCGAATCAGGGAAGGTCAAAGAAATACTTGCTGACAATTTTTCATTTCGTCAACACCTTGCTGCCCATTTGTTAGCGTGTTACCGTCTTTCGTTAGACGTGCTGTCTGTGTATATGATGAGACTTCTGCAGCATGAATTGTTTTAGTCAAACCAGCTGTGAATAGAATCGTTAGCACTAAGGCAAGTGCCCATACAATTTGACGAACCTGTTTCATATATACCTCCTCTGCTCGCCTATTTGCGAGCCATGTTTTTTACAAGGTTAAAGTCCGATTTCTGCTTGAACAACTGCAGCAATGGTATCCACATAGTAGTCCACTTCTTCATGGGTTGGTGCTTCTGCCATCACACGAAGGAGGGGTTCAGTTCCACTTGGACGCACGAGGATGCGTCCATTTCCTGCCATTTCCGCTTCCATTTTTTCAATGATTTCACGAATAGCAGGCACTTCCATCGCCTTGTCTTTCATGCTATTTTCAACCCGGATATTGACGAGTTTTTGTGGATAAATGGTTACTTCAGCAGCCAATTCAGATAATTTCTTGCCGGTTTCTTGCATGATTTTAGTCAATTGAACGCCTGTTAATTGACCATCACCAGTCGTGTTGTAATCCATGATGACTACGTGACCAGATTGTTCACCACCAAGATTGTATCCCAGATTTGCGCATTTCTTCGACCACATAGCGGTCTCCGACAGCTGTGATTTCTTTTTGAATTCCCTTTCGCATCCAATGCCTTGTGGAAGCCGAGATTGGACATGACGGTTGTGACGATCGTATTTTTTTCGAGCAAGCCCTTGCTTGAAAGATAAGAACCGATGATGTACATGATCTTATCTCCGTCTACGATCTCTCCATTTTCATCAACAGCAATCAAGCGATCGCTGTCTCCGTCAAAGGCAAGACCAATCGCTGCGCCTACTTCTTTTACTTTCTCTTGCAAATGCTCTGGGTGAGTAGAACCAACCCCATCATTGATGTTCAAACCATCTGGGTTTTCACCGATGACGGTCAATTGAGCTCCCAAATCTGCAAAGATTTGACGCGCACTAGTAGAGGCTGCACCATTTGCTGTATCTAAGACTACGTGCATGCCCTCGAGTTGAACGCCTGTCGATACAAGGAATTCTTGATACTTACGCAAGCCTTCTGGATATTCCATGACCGTTCCTAAACCTTGTGCACTTGGACGTGGAAGCGTATCTTCAGCCGCATCAAGCAAGGCTTCAATTTCAAGTTCGCGATCATCATCCAATTTGAAGCCATCACCACCAAAGAATTTGATGCCATTGTCCAAGGCTGGATTGTGGCTAGCAGAAATCATAACTCCGGCGCTGGCTTTTTCCGTACGAACTAGATAAGCAACACCTGGTGTTGCAATCACACCCAACTTGTAGACGCGAATCCCAACAGATAAGAGCCCAGCAATTAAGGCATGCTCCAGCATTTCACCAGAAATACGCGTATCACGTCCAACAAATACCAAGGGTGTTTCTTCTTCATGTTGGCTCAACACATAGCCACCGAAACGGCCTAATTTAAAAGGCCAATTCTGGCGTTAATTCTACATTTGCTTCTCCACGGACACCGTCCGTTCCAAAATATTTACCCATTCTTAATTACCTTTTTTTACTTTCTAATTACTTGAACTGGAAGAGGTCGACGACGAACTGCTAGAGCTTGACGTAGACGAGCTACTCTTTGTGGTCACTTTAATCCGTGTTTCACTCGGCTTGACCAGACCTGGTAGAACATTTCCTTGGGCATCCACTGCATTTAAGGAAATGGTTCCGCTATAATTTCCACTAATGATCTCACTGGATGGGAAGACGGCTTGGACATGATCAATGCGACTCAAGGTTTCTTGATCGCTGGTCACTTCTACCTTGGTGGTTTCAAGAGAAATATCCGTTACTGTTATCCCATCCACAATTTGATTGTCCGGGATCGTAGCCCTGACAGCAAATGATTTTTTCGCTTTCTTCCCGATTTTTACTGAAACTTTCTGAGGCTCTACAGTTGCTGTCAAACCGGCTGGAAGATCTTCTATAATCAAAGGTACTTCGACGGTACCTTCCTTGGCCTTACGAAGATCAGCCACCACTCGAAACTTCCGAGTGCCCGGTTGCATCTCACTAGCAAGGGCAACCCGATTTGAACCTTTCAGAAAGACCGTTACCTCTGATGTTAAACCACTGACAAAATATGTCTTGTCATTGTATTTGGCATCAATTGGAATATTGGTCAAGGTATTGGTATAGGTCTCTGAACTCACTTGTCTTGCGCTACTATTATTTTGAAAATTAAAGGAAGACGCATTGATAAACAAGATAAAGGACAATAAGACGGAGGCGAAAACATAAAGAAATTCTTTTTTCGATCTCATTTTGTTACCCTCCCAAATAGACGCTCTTTCCAACTACTCGTTTTATTCTCTTCAGGAACCAAGAAGGCTCTCAATTCTGCCTCAAACTCTTCTAAAGTTAAATCATGTCGGAAGGTTCCATTATAGGTCACAGAGATCCCACCCGTTTCTTCTGATACCACAAAGGTAAAAGCATCAGAAACTTCAGACAAGCCAATGGCTGCACGGTGACGCGTTCCAAACTCTTTTGAAATTCCAGTGTTTTCTGTCAAGGGCAGGTAGGCACAAGAAACAGCGATTTTATCATTGCGGACAATGACCGCTCCCATCGTGCAGAGGGAGTATTAGGAATGAAGATATTAATCAGCAATTCTCCTGAAATATCTGCATCTAGAGGAATCCCTGTGGAAATATATTCCTGAAGGGTTCTGGCTCCTTGAATAGCTACCAAGGCACCAATCTTACGTGGGCTCATATAAGCCACTGCCTTAACATAGGCCTGTACCATCTTCTCTTCCTGACTGACTTCACTCGTCGTAAAGAACTCTGTCGCCCGACCCAGACGCTCTAAAGCCAATCCGAATCTCAGGGGAGAAAATCACAACCAGGGCGATAACCCCATAAGTAATCACTTGATTGATCAGCCATGAAATAGTCGTGAGCCCTAAGAAATTGGCTAAAAACTGCACCAAGAAAAAGATAATAACTCCACGAACCAAAATCATGATCTTGGTCCCGACGATAGCCTTGATCAAAAAATACAACAACCAAGCCACCAGGGCAATATCGATGATATTGATAATAACACTCCACCAATTCGGGAACAAACTGGTCCAAAATTGTGGATTTGAAAACTGTTGAATATTCATATTCTCATACCTACCACTTCTCTAAAAGACATCATCTTATTATAACACGTTTCAACAGATTTTTCTGTAACCTTCTGATGCTTTTTATGATAAAATATGATTTATGAAGATAAATACAACCTTGGGCCTTCTGGCAGGAAAGCTTTCCGGCTCTATTCTAGAAAAGATGGGGCGGGGATCAACCCTACCAGGTAAAGTAGCCCTCAAATTTGATAAAGATATTCTCAGTCAACTGGCAAAAAACTATGAGATTGTTGTGATTACAGGGACAAATGGAAAAACCCTGACCACTGCGCTAACAGTAGGTATTCTCCAAGAAGCTTTTGGACCTATTTTGACCAATCCAAGTGGGGCCAATATGATCTCTGGGATTACAACGACCTTCTTACGGGCTAAGCATTCGAAATCAAATCGACCGATTGCGGTACTTGAAATTGACGAGGCCAGCCTCTCTCGGATTTGTGATTATATTAAGCCCAGCCTTTTTGTGATCACTAATATTTTCCGGGACCAGATGGACCGCTATGGAGAGATCTATACGACCTACCAAATGATTTTGGATGCCATTCACAAGGTCCCAACTGCGACGGTTCTGTTAAATGGAGATAGTCCGCTCTTTCATAGTCAGACCTTGTCCAATCCGATCCAATATTATGGATTTGATACTGACAAATCAGAGCCACAACTAGCTCATTACAATACGGAAGGAATCCTCTGTCCGCATTGCCACAACATCCTCAAGTACAAGCTCAATACCTATGCAAATCTTGGGGATTATATCTGTGAGCACTGTGGTTTCCACAGGCCTCCTCTGACTTATGCCGTATCAGACCTCCTCTCATTAACCCAGCGCTCTTCCCAATTCCGGATTCAAGGCCAAGACTACCACATCAATATCGGCGGTCTTTACAACATCTACAATGCCTTAGCTGCTGTTTCCGTTGCTGGATTCTTTGGAGTTCAACCTGAAGTGATTAAGCAAGGATTTGATCGCAGTCGCGCTGTCTTTGGTCGTCAGGAAACCTTTAAGATTGGGGATAAGGAATGTACCTTGGTTTTGATTAAGAATCCAGTTGGTGCGACCCAAGCTATTGAAATGATCAAACTAGCTCCTTATTCCTTTAGCTTATCAGCCCTCCTCAATGCGAATTATGCGGATGGGATCGACACCAGCTGGATTTGGGATGCGGACTTTGAGCAAATCACCCAGATGGATATTCCAGAAATCAATGCTGGCGGGGTGCGCCACTCTGAGATTGCTCGGCGACTTCGGGTCACTGGCTATCCGGCTGAAAAGATCACAGAAATGGCTGAATTAAAAGAGGTCTTCCAACGCATCCAGCAACAGGAAACCCCTCACGCTTACATTTTAGCTACCTATACGGCCATGCTTGAATTCCGTGAACTCTTGGCCCAAGAACACCTGATTGAAAAGGAGATGCACTAATGACTTATACTTCTCTAGAATCTTCTGATCAGGCACAGTATCCATACAGCCTGCGCATTGCCCATCTCTACGGCAACTAATGAATACCTACGGAGACAATGGGAAATATCCTCATGCTCAAGTACGTTGCTGAAAAAAACTTGGAGCCCATGTCACAGTGGATATCGTCTCTCTCAAAGACCGGTTCGACCCTGATGCCTATGATATCGCCTTTTTTTCGGTGGCGGCCAAGACTACGAACAGACCATTGTATCAGAAGATCTACCAGATAAAAAAGAAGATCTTGAACGCTTTATTGATGACGATGGTGTGGTCCTTGCTATCTGTGGTGGCTTTCAGCTTCTGGGTCAGTACTACATTGAAGCTTCTGGCAAACGCATTGAAGGGCTCGGTATTATGGGCCACTATACGCTCAACCAAATCAACAACCGCTATATCGGTGATATCAAGATCCATAACGAAGAATTTAACGAAACCTATTATGGTTTTGAAAACCACCAAGGTCGGACCTTCTTGGCAGAGGATGAAAAACCGCTGGGTAAGGTCGTCTATGGAAATGGGAACAACAAAGAAGATGGGTGCGAAGGGGTTCATTACAAGAACGTCTTTGGGAGCTACTTCCACGGTCCTATCTTGTCCCGAAATGCCAATTTGGCCTATCGCCTAGTGAGCACTGCTTTAAAAAATAAATATGGTAAGGACCTTTCCCTACCGGCTTATGAGGAGATTCTAAGCCTAGAGCAGCCAGAGGAATACGCTGATGTGAAGAGCAAGGCGCCTACTGAACAATAAGGAGATAATGATGAACAAAAATAATCTACACTACATTGCTTTATTACTTTTAATTTTATTGATTGCTGGTATTTCCCTTGCAAACATGCAATCAGTCACTGTGAATTTCCTCTTGGTCCAATTTAAATTGCCCTTGATCATTCTGATCTTGCTCTGTGTCCTCTTGGGTGCATTTGTCATGACCTTGGTTAATTTTTCAAAGGGCTTCTCCCTAAAAAAAGAACTCAAGAGCACTCAAAAGCAACTGGAGGAAGAAAAGAAAGAAGTTAAAATAGAAGAAAAAAATAACAACTAAAAAAGCACCGATCGGTGCTTTTTTCATGCTGTTCTAATGATTTTTTGCTTGTAATTTCTTGGCGACTACTTGAGCTAGGAGTGAAAAGAGAATGACACCAGCTCCGATCAGGAGAAAGGATTCTACTCGGACACTTGGTAACCAGGTCATCAAAGCCTTTAGCCACCGGCATAAAGAGAATGGCTAGGGTAAAAATGGTGCTTAAGACCCTGCCCAGGTAGTCTCCTTCCACCTTGGTTTGCACTTGGGTAAAAAAGTGAATATTAAAAATCGTCATAAAGAGTTCACAGACTAAATTTCCAGAAAAGGAAAGAAGGTGAGGAAGAGGCAAGCCCATCATGAACACTCCCACTCCTGTTAAAATCAATAAGAAGAGAAGCATCTCCATGCTTGATTTAAATTTATTGGCGATCAAGGCTCCGATGATGGAGCCAATAGCCCCCAAGGTTAAGATGGTCGCATAGGCTCCTTTGACCCCGTAAAGGCGATTGGAAAAGGGAAGTAAAAACTCAAAAGCTGCAAAAAAGAAATTGACGCTGGAAGCCACCAAGAGAAGGAAGAAAATCTCTTTCTGATGCCAGATATAGTGCAGTCCATCCTTGATATCCGAAAAAATATCTTTTCCCCGTAAACCGTTTCTTTTCTTGAACTTTGGCTTCTTCTTTCGGAAGGAATGCCACCAGAATAAAGGCGATGAAAAAAGTCAGCGCATCCAGTAAGAGGGTCGCATGGAGACTGGCAAATTGTAAAACAAGGAAAGAGAACACAGGTGAGCTGACACCAACAACCTGTAAGACCAACTCCAAGCGGGCATTATAGGTCACAATCTCTTCTTTCTCTACGACCTCAGTGATAATGGCTTTGTTGGCCGTACGAGAAAATGCAAAGGCAATGGCCTGAACAATATTGGCAACAATCAGGGCTGCAATCATCCAACGATCGTTCCTGATAAAAGAAATGCCCAAACAAAGGAGACCACAAACCAAGTCGGTCGTCATCAAAATCTTGCGACGGGAAAAACGGTCTGAGATCACGCCACCAAATGGATTGACTAGAATGGAGGTGACAAGTTCAGAAATCTGATAAATCCCTAATACCGTCTTTCCCACCGTCCCCATCGAGGCCAGCCAAACACTATTCCCATAGTCATAGAGCATATTTCCCATTCGATTGATCGCCCCACGAGCAATCAACTGGATAGCATGTCGATTCATAAAAAACCTCCTTCATTTTCTGAAACTATTGTATCAGTTCATGAAAGAGGTTTTCATTTTGTCCCCTATTTGGGAAAATTAATGCTTTACAAATTTATCGAAGGATCCCTACTGTTCTTTTGATTGAAGCTGCTTAGCTACTAGCTGAGCCAAGAGTGAAAAGAGAATAACCCCAGCTCCAATCAAGAGAAATGATTCCATACGGACGCTTGGCAACCAAGTCATCAACCCTTTGGCGATGGGCATAAAGAGAACAGCCAAAGTATAAATTGTGCTCAATACTCTACCTAGATAATCATCTTCCACCTTGGTTTGTACTTGGGAAAAAACGTGGATGTCGAAAATGGTCACAAAAAATTCACAGACCAGATTTCCTGAAAAGGAAAGATAAGGTGGAAGGGGCAAGCCCATTATGAACACTCCTATCCCTGCCATGATCAGTAAAAACAGGAGAATTCTCATACTTGATTTCATTTTATTGGCAACAAGTGCTCCTAGAATAGATCCAATAGCTCCCAGCGTTAAAATGGTCGCATAAGCTCCTTTAACCCCGTATAGACGATTCGAGAAGGGAAGTAAAAACTCAAAAGCCGCAAAAAAGAAATTGACGCTAGAAGCCACTAATAAGAGAAAGAAAATCTCTTTCTGATGCCAGATATAGTCTAACCCATCCTTGATATCAGAAAAAATATCTTTCCCGGTAAACTGTTTCCTCTCTTGAACCTTAGCTTCTTCTTTCGGAAGGAAAGCCACTAGGACAAAGGCAATGAAAAAGGTCAGCGCATCTAGTAAGAGGGTCGCATGAAGACTGGCAAATTGTAGAACTAGGAAAGAAAAAACAGGTGAACTGACACTAACAACCTGTAAGACCAACTCCAAGTGAGCATTATAGGTCACAATCTCTTCTTTCTCTACAACCTCAGTAATAATGGCTTTATTGGCAGGTCGAGAAAAACCAAAGGCAATGGCCTGAACAATATTGGCAAAAATAAGAGCCGCAATCATCAAGCTATCATTTGTGATAAAAGAAATCGCCAAACAAAGGAGTCCACAAACCAAGTCGGTCGTCATCAAAATCTTGCGACGAGAAAAACGGTCTGAAATCACTCCTCCAAAAGGATTCACGAGAATCCCTGTCACTAACTCAGAAATCTGATAGATCCCTAATACCGTCTTTCCTATAGTCCCCATCGAGGCTAGCCAGACACTATTTCCCATAATCATAGAGCATATTTCCAATTTTGTTAATAGCTCCACGACTAATTAATTGGACCGCATGTCGGTTCATAAAATCTCCTTTATCACTGTCCTATTTAGAACATTCATCTATTACAAATTTATCAAAGTGTTCTTGATAATAGGCCACCTGCTCTGGCAGTCCCAGCACATCAAAAATATGCATGGCTTCCTGCATTTGCTGCCGCCCTTCTTCTGTTTGCCCCTTCTGATAGAGGGCAAATCCCTTGAGATAATGAAAGACATTGCGTTCGTAGAGCTTTGATGCTCTTCCCGATAATCTTTTCTACATAGGCTTCAAAATAGCTGGCATTTTCAAAAGAACAGTGTTCTAAACAATGCTGGTAACAATTCAGAGCCAGAATCAAGACCAGTTTTCGATGGCGACCAATTTCTTTGTAGAAATCTTCACGCTCCATCACTTCTCTCCCAAGCCGTGTGACATAGTCCACATCATAAAAGCTGTAGAGATTGCCAAAGAGGATCAACTCATACATGGTCCACTCTTCCGTTTGAAAGAGATAATCTGCCACCTTGTCTAGATCACGCTGCTTCATGGTGTAGCTGGCATCTCTCTGGCAAATCAGGCCTTGTAGCAGGATCCAGTTCAGCTCAAAATAGAGAGGATTGGTGGAATGTTTGGCTTTTTCAAGTTGTTCTCTTTGAAGCTTTTGAAAACCCGCAATATCATTTGAGTAGTAAAGCGGAATAATCTGGGCCATCAAAGCAACATGCTCATGGTGTTGAAAATTTCTGGCCTTATCCATAAAATTCTCAATCGTCACATGGATATTGTCCAAATGTCAAAGAAGCGCGACGCAGCCAGATCCGACTCCCCCAATTCAAAACGGGATAACTGGGAGGTCGAGCAAGCTTCTCCTGCAGCTTCTTTCAATGAATAATTTTTACTCATTCGAAATTCACGAAAAACTTTTCCAAGATCTTCCATCTATTCCACCTGCTCTGACAGTTCTGCCCACTCTTCCATGACTGCTTCCTGCTGGACAGTCAGTTGATCCAGCTCGCTCTGGAGTTGGACCAAGTCAGCTGCATCGTTGGTGCTATGCATGGTTTCAGTGATGTCTTGGATTTTTTGATCCAGCTCTTCCATCTCTGCTTCCAATTGCTCAATGCGACGAGTGATTTTCCGGAGTTCCTTTTGGTTTTGCTTTTGCAAGTGATAATCATTGCTGGTGACTTCTTCCGTTGAAGAAGCGGGCACAGCTTCTGCTTGCACTGCAGCAAGGGCCTCTAACTCTGCTTTTTTCTCCAGATAATAGTCATAGTCGCCTAGGTAAAGAGTGGAGCCTTCTTCTGAGAGTTCTAAGACTTGGGTCGCTACCCGATTGATAAAGTAGCGGTCGTGGCTGACAAAGAGCAGGGTCCCATCAAAATCAATCAAGGCATTTTCTAGTACTTCCTTGCTATCGATGTCCAAGTGGTTGGTCGGCTCATCGAGAATCAAGAAATTGTTGTTTTCCAAGGACAGCTTGGCCAAGAGTAGACGCGCCCGCTCTCCACCTGACAGCATGCCGACGGTTTTCTTGACATCATCCCCAGAGAAAAGAAAGGCTCCCAGGCGATTGCGAATTTCCACTTCTGGCGTCAGTTTAAAGTCATTCCAGAGCTCATCCAAGACACTGTTGTGAGGGCGTTAGTTTACTTTGGGTCTGGTCATAGTAGCCCACCTCGACATTGGCCCCAAAACGAGCTTCCCCCTTGATAAAAGGAATCTGCCCGACGATGGACTTGATAAGAGTAGATTTCCCGATCCCATTTGGTCCTACAATAGCGACCGCATTCATCTTGCGGATATCCAGATTGATCGGCTCTGACAGGATTTGATCGTCATAGCCGACGGCTGCCTCTTCTACTGTCAGGACGACATTTCCCGAGGTCTTATCAGAATGGAAGGTCATATGGGCGGACTTAGTTCCAGCTTCTGGCTTGTCTAGGCGCTCCATTTTTTCCAACTGCTTGCGCCGAGACTGGGCTCTCTTGGTAGTCGAAGCCCGCGCCAAATTGCGATTAACAAAGTCTTCCAGCGCAGCAATTTCTTTTTGTTGCTTCTCGTAGTTCTTGGCTTCGGTCAGCAATTTTTGTTCTTTTTGCTCGACAAAGCTGGAGTAATTACCGACATAGCGATCTAAAGAATGCTTGGTCAAGTCCAGTGTAATGGTAGCAACTTTATCGAGAAAATAGCGGTCGTGGCTGACAATAAGAAGGGCCCCACTATAGTTGACCAGATAGTTTTCCAACCAGGCGATGGTCTCAATATCCAAGTGGTTGGTCGGCTCGTCCAGTACCAAGAGATTTGGTTTTTCCAAGAGCATCTTGGCCAGAGCGAGACGGGTATTTTGCCCACCAGACAGCTCTTCAATCTTCATCTGCCACATAGACTCATCGAACTTGAAGCCGTTAAGAATCGCGCGGATATCTGCTTCATAGGTGAAGCCACCTGCCTGACGGAATTCTTCCGAGAGACGGTCATAGTCCTGCATGAGTTTTTCTAAGTCAGCCCCAGTTTTTTCCCCCATCGCAAGCTCCATCTGCCGCAAAGTTTTCTCCGTTTTACGGAGGTCGTCAAAGACATGGAGCATCTCATCGTAGATGGTATTGGACGACTCAAAGCGGCTATCCTGGGCTAGATAGGAGAGGGAAAGGTCCCGTTTTTATTGATTTCTCCCAGAAGTTGGCTCTTCTTCTCCCACCAAGATTTTTCAAGAGCGTAGACTTGCCTGCTCCGTTCTTTCCGACCAGGGCAATCCGGTCCCGTTCATCCACTTGCAGGCTGATATTATCAAAAAGAACCTCCCCTGCAAAAGAGCGTTCAATTTTGTTGGCTTGTAAAATAATCATGTCCCTATTTTTACTATCTTTTTTTCAGATTAAACAAGGAAAGACGAGCCATCAAAAAAATCCTGAGCCCCTTGAGGGCTCAGAACTTTTAGAAAAGTATTTTTAAAACTTATTCTTCCTTGTATAATTGTCGGACTGCTTCCACATCTGTATCCTGAATACTGTAGAAGGAACCAGCCGGTTGCATGACCGATTCTCCATCAGTGTGGTCCAGCCCAATGGCATGGCCTAGCTCATGCTCAGCTGTATTGACAATCCGATCATAACTATAGTTATAGACATAATTTAAAAGATAATGGCGATTGAGACGCACTGTGATGTGGGTGAAGCGGTTGGTTAAGAGGTTGGTCTGAGAGGCAGTCTCTCCTGCAGCAGAAACCGATGCGTTATCCATTTCCGTCAAGACCACATTAGCCTCTTTTTCATTTGTAACCAACTTGAAGGTAAAGGCGCCTGTTTGGTTCCAAGCCTCAATAGCATCCCGATAAGCTTTTACAAAAGTTTGACTGATATTGGGATCCAGGTAGACCGTGGCCTCCGCTTTCTCCCAGCGAGCACCGCTATGCTCATGATTGTCTGTCTGCGTCGTCTGTGAGCTAGGTGCCATCCCAAAGCGCGATGCAAAACCCTGATCTCCAAATAAATTGCCGACTTGATAGACAACCTTTTGGGCAGCTCGTCCAAATCCATCCATACCAGAACTAGGAGAATCTGTGAAATAGATGATCCCCACTAGGACGAGAAAACTGATGGCAATGGTCCAGAAAAATCCCCAAAAAAGACTCCAAGCCATGCGAAGGATTCCTCTGAAAAATCGAAAAATGGTTCTCATACATTCTCCTTTCTCTTAAAGAAGGTATGCAATTGTAACACCCCATTCTTAAAAATAACTTAAATAACTGCGCTTTCCAGCTTATTGATGAACGGTTACTTTTCCTGTCTGGTAATCCAGACTAATCCCACTTTGAACATTGGGAACAAAAACATTGAACTCAAGGCTCCCATCACTCGATTTGGCTTCAATATGAGACCCCAATGGAATCAAATCTTCTGGCTGGTTGTAGATCAAGGTGACCCGATAGCGAACCCGCTTGTTCTTATCCAGTGCTTTTCGAACCAGGGTCTCATAGTAGTTTTGACCAGTGGAATGAGGATCATTGGCTTGATTGGACCAAGCCGTTTGCACAGCGATATTTTTGGGATTGCTTGTCGAAGCATCGAAACCTTTGAGATTGCCGATCAAGGCGTAGCCCAATAGGTGGCCCCGATCCACAGCATGGTCATACTCGCCTGACAGATTGTGGACCTGATGCCAACCTGCTGGTTTCCAATCGGTTAGGCCACTTCCTGTTGCATCTCGATCTCTGTACTGGCGAGTCGCCTTGGTCATAATAGCGTTCGCAACCGTCGGTACGGTCTTTCCATTCACTTCTTTTGTCTTGTTATCCGCATAGGGTTGACTAGCCACACTGGCATCCAGATCTGTTCGATTCCCCTTAACTACAAAGGCTCCAGCACCGTTCCATTCCAAGTCATTTCCCCAATTGTGAACGGGCAGATTTCGTTAGTACAGAGCTAGCTAACTCTTTACTAGGTGTTTCTTGTTGGCTACTAGTCACCACCGAAACAACCTGATCCGTCGCTTCTTTTACCGTCGGTTGATTAAAATAATAGCCCCCAATAGCTAGGGCCGTTGCCACCACAAAACCTGCTAGGGTTTGTTTGGTTCGTTTGCTTACTATTTGTTTTGTCATGCCTCTCTCCAAAAAAGAGCAGCGCTAGATGGGTCACTGACTCGATTCGCTGCTCTCCTTTTTACTCAATTTTAGTTAAAAGCTTATTTGCCTGTTAGCTTTCCAATGATCTCTGACCAAGTATCCGGAGAGAGAATGGACCATGGATTTTTTCCATCTCCAATCACTCCATAGCCAATGACCAAACCAACTGCAAAAATGATGATTCCAATCACAGCCAACAGGAGGACAATTCCTAGCTGTTTTCCAACATAGCGAAGATTAGTTTTCATCGTCTTCTTCCTCTACACGTTTCACGTCTGCACCTAGCGCCACCAATTTCTCATGGAATTGATAATAACCACGGTCTAAGTGACTTAATTTGCTGACTTTCGTCTCTCCTTCTGCTACCAAGCCCATCAAGACCAAGGTTGCACTCGCTCGTAAATCGGTCGACATGACCTCTGCACCTTGGAGGCTTTCTCCTCCAACGATACGAGCTGTATCCCGCATAATGTCTGAGTGAACGCCCATCCGACGCATTTCTTCCAAATGCTGGAAGCGATTCTCAAAGACCGTTTCAATCATGGTAGACTCACCTTTAGCCATGGCCATCAAGGCTGTGAATTGAGCCTGCATATCGGTTGGGAATCCTGGATACGGAAGGGTTTTAACGGTCACTGGACGAAGCTTACTGATATCCGATTGAATCCGAATTCCATTTTCTTCTTCGGTTACCGTTACACCCATCTCCTGCATCTTAGATAGAAGCGGACGGTTGTGTTCCCAAATGGCATCTTCGATCAAGACATCTCCACCAGTCATGGCTGCCCCAATCATAAAGGTTCCAGCTTCGATGCGGTCTTGCACAACATTGTGGTCTGCCCCGTGCAAGCTCTCCACACCAACAATGGTCAAGGTCTCAGTTCCTGCTCCCTTAACATTAGCTCCCCATTTTATTCAGCAAGAGAGCTAGGTCAACAATTTCAGGTTCCCGAGCTGCATTTTCAATCACAGTGACTCCCATCTGCCAAGGTTGCGGCCATCATAATATTTTGTGTCGCACCTACTGATGGGAAGTCCATATAGATATGTGCTCCCTTGAGACGATCTGCTTTTGCTTCAATATAGCCGGCTGTTTGGGTAATTTCAGCCCCCATAGCTTCCAGACCTTTGAGATGGAGGTCAATCGGACGACTACCGATCGTACAGCCTCCAGGCATGGAAACTTTGGCATGGCCATTGCGTGCCAAGACAGGACCCAAGACAACGATAGAAGCCCGCATCTTGCTCACATATTTATAAGGCGCTTCCTCAGACAATTTCTCTTGTGCATCTACGACAACTGTATTTTCTTCTTCATTGAAGGGTCACTTGTGCATTCAACCCACGAACAACATTGTTCATTGTAAAGACATCTGATAAAACAGGTACATTTTTCAAGGTTGTCACGCCCTCGCTTGCTAGAACTGTTGCAGCAAGAAGAGGAAGGACAGCATTTTTGCTCCTTCGATTTTGACGGTTCCAACCAGTCGATTATGACCACCATTAACGATTATTTTTTCCATACGAGATTGTTCTCCAATTTCTTAAAGTCACGCTTTCTATCATACCATATTTTTTATAAAATGTGGCTAGAATTTGCCAATAAAAATCTGCCGACTCATCTCATATACACTGATAAAAAATGAGCTGGCTAGATAGCCTATTCCAACACTGATCATCAAGATCAAAAAACGGATTTTAACCGCATTTTCAGCACTTACTTTTAAAAACTTTTCCCATTGAACCAGGTTCAACAATAGGTAATAGGCAAAAAAGATAAACAATAGATGGCTTGAAAGATTAAAAATCATTTGAATCATACAGCTATTATACCATATTTGGTCCGTACTTTCTTCTTTTGATTCTCTCCCAACAAAAATAAGGTGAGGACAAAACCTCCACCTTATTTTGAATATCTTATAAACGATTTCCGACATTAATCCGGTTAATGGCGCGTTGAAGAGCAATTTTAGCACGACGTTCCATATCAACCGAATGCTGATCTTTGGCTTCTTCAATCGCTTTTTCAGCTCGCAGTTTGGCACGTTCTGCACGACTAATGTCGATATCTCGAGCACGTTCGGCAGAATCGGCAACAATGGTAATGACATTATCAGCTACTTCGATAATCCCCCATTGACTGCAATCCAATCAATATGTTTGTCATCGTCGACACGACGAACCTTTACTTGGTCTACAGCCAAAACCGCAATGGTATTGATATGATGAGGTAAAATCCCTAATTCACCATCAATTGTCTTGACAGATACAAATGCGGCATGATGATCATAAACCAGTCCATCCGGTGTAACGATTTGGACGTTCATTTGACTCATCTTTCACCTCTTCTTAGAATCCCATTTTTTCAGCTTTGGCAATCACATCTTCGATCGATCCAACACCACGGAAGGCATCTTCAGGAAGATGGTCATATTTTCCCGTCCAAGATTTCTTTAAAACCACGAACAGTTTCTGCAACAGGTACGTATGAACCAGGTTGACCTGTAAATTGTTCCGCAACGTTGAAGTTTTGTGACAAGAAGAATTGGATCCGGCGAGCACGAGCAACCAAGGTCTTTTCTTCGTCAGACAATTCATCCATCCCCAAGATAGCAATGATATCTTGCAATTCATGGTAACGTTGAAGGACGCGTTTGACTTCAGAAGCTACTGCATAGTGTTCTTCTCCTACGATTTCTGGAGAAAGGGCACGTGAGCTTGATGCCAATGGGTCCACCGCAGGGTAGATCCCCAATTGTACCAATTTACGTTCCAAGTTGGTGGTTGAATCCAAGTGGGCAAAAGGCGGTTGCTGGCGCTGGGTCTGTATAGTCATCGGCTGGCACATAGATGGCTTGGATGGATGTAACAGAACCTTTCTTCGTTGACGTAATCCGTTCTTGCAATTGCCCCATTTCAGTTGCCAAAGTAGGTTGGTAACCAACGGCTGAAGGCATCCGTCCCAAAAGGGCTGATACTTCTGATCCGGCTTGGGTGAAACGGAAGATATTGTCGATAAACAAGAGAACGTCCTGACCTTCGACATCACGGAAGTATTCCGCAATGGTCAAACCAGTCAAAGCAACACGCATCCGTGCTCCAGGTGGCTCATTCATTTGTCCAAAGACCATGGCTGTTTTTTCAATAACGCCAGATTCTTTCATTTCCCAGTAAAGGTCATTCCCTTCACGTGTCCGTTCCCCAACACCGGTAAATACAGAAATACCCACCGTGTTCTTGGGCAATATTATGGATTAATTCTTGAATCAAGACGGTCTTCCCAACTCCGGCACCACCGAAGAGTCCGACCTTCCCACCTTTCAAATAAGGGGCTAAGAGGTCAATAACCTTGATCCCTGTTTCAAGAATTTCTTCTGAAGTAGAGAGCTCGTCAAAGGATGGAGCTTTTTGTGGATGGAGTCACGAGGAGCATCCTCAGCAAAAGGTTGATCCAAGTCAATGGTATCTCCAAGAACATTGAAGACACGTCCCAAGGTTTCTTTTCCGACTGGAACAGAGATTGGACGACCTGTGTCCAAGACTTCCATTCCACGTGTTAAACCATCAGTTGATTCCATGGCGATGGTCCGTACGACCCCATCACCAAGTTCCAAAGCTACTTCAAGAACGACTTTCGATTTTTGTTGGTCATTTTTATAGACTACAAGCGCATTATTGATCTCAGGAAGTTTATCTCCAACGGAAAAGGCAACGTCTACGACGGGACCTACGACCTGAGAAATTTTGCCTAAACTCATGTCATTCTCCTATTCTAAGTAATTTCTACTGCTCAAAAGTTCTCTTTCGAGCATCTGTTTTTGTATTTAAAATTGTATCCGACAACTATTCAAGGGCGCTAGCACCCGCAACGATTTCGGTAATTTCTTGTGTAATCGCTGCTTGACGAGCACGGTTGTATTGAATCGTTAATTCATCAATGACTTTCTTGGCATTGTCTGTTGCAGTTTGCATGGCCATCATCCCAGCAGCATTTTCAGCTGTTTTAGCATCAATAATGGCACCATAGATCATGCTTTCAGCAAATTGAGGAAGCAATTGATCCAAAATGGCATCTCGACTAGATTCCAATTCTAGATTCAATGCATAGTCCTCATCCGCTTCATTGGGGTCCAAATCAATAATTGGAAGCATTTGTTCCACCCGCATTTGACTCGTCAAACTGTTGACGTGGTGGTTGTAACAGACGTACAACTCATCAAACAAGCCTTCCTGATACATTTGGACTGTTTTCGAAATGATCTTGCGAACTTCCTTAAAGCTAGGCTGATCAGGCAAACCACGCAATTCATAAACCGGCTGAATCCCACGGGCACGGAAGAAATCCGCACCGACGCTTCCAATACAGATCACTTCAAAGTCATCTCCAGTTGGATGGTATTCTGCCTTCATTTCCATCATGGTTTAAGGATGGAGGCATTGTAACCCCCGACCAAACCACGATCAGATGTAATAACGATATAAGCTGTCTTTTTTACCGGACGACTCACCAACATCGGATGGGACTTGGTATTTTCTGTTTCATGTCCATGGAGCAAGTCTGTTAAGAGCTTACGAACCTTAGCAGCATAAACCTGAAAATCCTTGGCTGCCTGCTCAGATTTACCAAGTTTGGCAGCGGACACCATCTGCATGGCATTGGTGATTTGACTGGTGTTTTTTGTGGATGCAATTTTATTTTTAATATCATTTAATGAAACTGCCATCTTCCACTCCTATTTCTATTTGAAATTTGACTGGTTGACAAATTCAGTAAGGGCTGCATCCAGTTCTTCTTCTGCTGGAAGATCATGTGTCGAACGAATCGTCTCAAAGATTTGATTATAATGTGTTTCAAAGTAATCAAACAACTCTTCTTGGAAACGAAGAATGTCGTCTACTGGAACACTATCTAAGAAACCATGAGTCAAGGCATACAAGATCACGACTTGTTTTTCAACTGTCAATGGTTCATGAACAGGTTGTTTCAAGACTTCAACTGTTCGGCGACCACGGTTCAATTTCGCTTGGGTTGCAGCATCCAAGTCACTACCAAATTTCGTGAAGGCTTCCAATTCACGGTAGGAAGCAAGGTCGATACGAAGGGTACCTGCAACTTTCTTCATAGCCTTGATTTGGGCAGCTCCCCCTACACGGGATACAGAAGAACCTGCATCAATGGCTGGACGAATACCGGCATTGAACAAACTATCTTGCAAGAAGATTTGTCCGTCTGTGATCGAAATCACGTTAGTTGCGATATAAGCGGAAATATCTCCTGCTTGGGTTTCAATGATTGGAAGAGCTGTAATAGAACCCCCACCCAATTCATCTGAAACTTTCGCAGAACGTTCCAACAAACGGCTATGGAGATAGAAGACATCCCCTGGGAAGGCTTCACGTCCTGGTGGACGACGGAGAAGAAGGGACAATTCACGGTAGGCTACGGCTTGTTTTGACAAATCATCATAGACGATCAAAACATGTTTACCGTTATACATGAACTCTTCTGCCATAGCAACCCCAGCATAAGGTGCCAAATAAAGTAATGGAGACGGTTGAGAAGCCGAAGCAGTTACCACAATCGTATAATCCATAGCTCCGTATTTACGGAGAGTTTCTACTTGCGTACGAACTGTTGATTCTTTTTGACCAATCGCCACATAGATACAGATCATATCTTGACCCTTTTGGTTCAAGATGGTATCAATGGCAATCGAAGTTTTCCCTGTTTGACGGTCCCCGATAATCAATTCCCGTTGACCACGTCCGATTGGAACAAGGGCATCAATGGCTTTCAAACCAGTTTGTAGGGGTTCTGAGACAGATTTCCGTTGCATAACACCAGGAGCTGGTGTTTCAACTGGACGGAATTTATCTGTCACAATCTCACCCAAACCATCTACTGGTTGGCCAAGTGGGTTGACAACCCGGCCAATCAAGGCATCCCCTGCAGGGACTTCCATGATTTTACCTGTACGACGGACAGAGTCTCCTTCACGAATATCCGTGAAATCACCCAAGATGATGATCCCGACATCCGTTGTTTCTAAGTTTTGGGCCATCCCGTATGAGCCATTTTCAAAGATCAACAACTCACCACTCATGGCATTTTCAAGACCATGAGCACGGGCAATCCCGTCACCAATGTAGGTTACAACACCTGTCTCAGTGACGTCAAAGTTTGGCTTGAAATTTTCAATTTGTTGCTTAATTAAAGCGCTGATTTCTTGTGCGTTAATCGCCAAAATTCACACCACTTTCTATTTCAATTTAGATTTTATGACTTGCAATTGGTGTTTGAGACTGGTATCCAATGTTTTATGATTGGCTGTCACGACAAAGCCACCAATTAAATCTGGATCGATCTTTTGTTGGATTGAGCGAACTTGAATCCCAAATTTTCTTTCGATAATGGGTACCAATTTTTGCTCTTGAACAGGATCCAAGGCTGTAGCTGTCGTAACCGTCACGACAAAAGCATTACTCAGTCGTTGGATCTGATCTAAACAAATCGTTACAATGTCATAAAATAAGGCTTCACGATGATTGAGAATAACCACTTCAATCAAATGGTCGAGTAATTGTGAATCCGAGGGTTGAAAAAGTCGTAGACTTTTTGCTTTCTCTTCATCCTCTACACCGATATGAGCTAAGAAGTTAGCAAGTCCCGTTTCCTCAAAAATACCCTTGATTTGGGTTAATTTTTCAAAGACCAGGTCTTGTTCTCCTTTTTCAAAGACCAATTGAACAAAAGGCTGGGTATATTTCTCAATCACCATCAGTTGCTTTTTGTCCATTAGGCTTCTCCTAATTCATCAAGATAGCGATCGATCAGTTGGCGTTGACCTTCAGCATCCAGCTGTTGGCTCAACAATTTGCTAGCAAGATTGACAGTGAGATCTGCCACATCGCCTTTGATACTGTTCAATGCTTCTTCTTTGTTATGCGCAATTTCTTGTTGCGCTTTTTCTTTCAAACGTACTGCTTCTTGAGTGGCTTCTGAAAGGATCTGAGATTTGTTCTTTTCTGCAGTTTCCTTTGCATTTTCGACGATAGACGCAGCTTCTTTGCGGCTACCTGCCAACTCTTCTTCACGTTTACTTGCTAGTTCCTCAGCTTTTTGACGAGCTGATTCTGCTCCATCAATATCATCTGTAATCTTTTTGGCACGCGCTTCTAAAATTCCATTGATATTGTTCCATGCAAATTTCTTTATTAAAAAGATTAATAATAGGAAGGAACCAGCAATGAGAATAAAGTTACCAATAATTTCACTCATTGATACATGCATTCTTCTACTCCTCCTCTACTTACTCTTCACCATTAATTTTCTTACCAATATAGATTGATGACAACATGGTAAACACATAGGCTTGGATACATGAAATGAAAATCGAAAACGCTGTCCACGCCATGCTTCCAATAAAGGCAAATGGATACCAATAAACAGCTTGATGCGACAAAGTCACAAGCAAGCTTGCTAGTACCTCACCCGCAAAGATATTTCCGAAGATCCGAAGGGCCAAGGAGGCAAAGTTCGTTAATTCTTCCAAAATATTCATGGGGGTCATAAATCCAGGGTGTCACAAAAGCCTTTAAATATTCCTTCACACCACGTCTGCGAATTCCTTCTACATGGGCGATTAAGGTGATCAAAAATGAAAAGGCAAAGTCATAACCCAGGTTAGCGGTTGGTGATGTCCACAAATTGTAACCATTGGTCGTTTCGATTTTAGCCATCAATCCAATGTTATTGGCTACTAAAAGAAAGAGGAAAAGAACAAACAAGAACAAGGAATAGTCCTTTATGTAATGTTCCCCAATATTTCCTTTTGTAAAGCCTACGACAAAGTCATATGCGTATTCCAGCACATTTTGTTTGCCTTTTGGTCGGATCGACATTTTTCGACTGGCCCAATAAATGAAGCCAAAAACGGCGAAAACAGAAATCGGGTCATAGCAAGTAGGGTCAAATTAAAAGATACAGGTCCAAGAGTAATCGTTGGATTGATACTTTCTTCCAAGGTTTGACACCTCCTTTTCTAAAATAGAAGCGTCTATTTGATAATAAAGGCCATAACCAAGGTTACGAAGAAAGTACCTTCGACAAAGGCAACACCAAGAATCAAGAGGCTACGCAATTGACCGATAATTTCTGGTTGACGAGACGCAGATTTCAATAAGCTACTCATCATCAAACCTTCTGCCAGTGATACACCAAAACAGGCTAAACAAAGACCTAAAAATGTTAAATTCATGATGAATTCTCCTTTTATAAATTTTACCTCCTTAGTTTACTCCTAAAAGATATAATAGTCAAATATTTCCTATAAAAGTAAGCGTTTTAGTGAAATTACGTTATTTTTTTAATATGATAATTTTTCCTATCTACGATTGATTTCTTTTAATTTTTAGACGCTTTGTCCACCTCTATTCATTTTTTCTTCTAAAAAACTCTCACCTGCTCAGCAGATGAGAGAATTCGATTATTTAAAGATAGACGTTTTGAAACTGTCTGTTTGTTGCAGTAATTTCTTAAAGATTTTTTCTTTCAAGGCAAGGGTATTGTCAAATTTGACAGAACCATTCTTCAAGCTGGCCTGATCTTTTTCAACCGCAGTTGCAAAGGCTTGTTTTAAGTCATCATAAGTGCTATAAGTAGTCCCATCCACTTCAATAGCCTGAAGTCCATTTTTAGCACTGGTCACCACTTCGTTGAAGTATGCTTTCTTCCAGTCTTCAAGGGTACTGAATGTTCCATCAGAAATCTTTTGAATGATGTAATCATCCCCTAAAGTCGCATGACCTGCTTGTTTGGATTCTTGTTTATACTTGTTTGAAGCATAGCCTAAGAAGCCTTTTTCATAACCATAGTAGCCCCAGAGTCTAAAGGTATTGTGTTTGAAGGACATGGCTCCAGGAGCCCCTTCACTGGTGTTTCCACCATAGATCCCTGTCATCATCGGCACCGTCACATAGGCTGAGCCAAAGTCTGATGGATTATAGACACCATTTCCAGGACCACGATTGGTCATGAAGTTGTTGGTGATGAGATCATCTACTGAATGTAAGGTGATGGCTTTTTCCTCATCACTCAAAGGACGCACCTTATCAAATTGATTCTTGGTATTAGCCCCTCGGTATTGTTTATCAACCTTCTTGAACCATGCATTGTTCAAGTCTTGACTGCCTTTATTGAGGACGGCTTCTCCTTCTAGGTAATCCAGAAGCATGAGCGTATCGTTATACCCCTTCATGTAACGATCAATTTCATCGCGTGATTGAAGGTAATTTGGATTAGTGTTGTACCATTGGTTGCCGTCGTTTGGACGTTCATAGGCCATGTTGAGACCTAGAGCTTTGTATTCCCCATTTGGATTGGATACGGATGGCGTTTGGAGCATGCCTTGAGCATAGGCTTCTTAGATCCGTTCCTTCACGGTGTCTCCAGCCACCCAAGTATACCATACGGTCATTGACGTGCGTCGTTTCATGGGTAAAAGCAGAAATCCCAAAGTCACTGATCATATCCGTCACCATAAAGAAGACCGAATCATCTTTATAAGGATTTCCATAGACACGAGCGGTTGCTCCCATGCGCCAATCTGTCGCATGGTAACGATCAGTTGGTCCATATAATTCACGAATTGGAGCGACATCTTTGCCACTGTTGGTATGGCCATAACGATCTGTACTAATGCCCTTGTAGTTTTGGTTATCAAGGACAGGGGTCGGCACCATATTATTGCTCTTCAAGAGTTGATTGCGAACCTTATCCGTTGCTAGACGTGACCAGAAATCTAGGTAATTTTGTTGCCCTTAGCGACTTTATCAATTTCCGCTTTGAAGGCATTGCGTTCTGCTTCCGTGTTCTTGCCATATTTCTCGAAGGAACTATAGGCCATGGTATTGTAGGTTGAAATCAAGAACATATGAGCATCTTTTAAGTTCAAGAGTGGCAAGATCATTTTACCGTGAACATCATTGTTTAAGCCCTCATAGGCTCTGTGTTTAGCAGATGCGAAAGCTGGATTGGTCGTCTCAGGCTCCACAATATAGACATTGTCTTTGGTTGCTTTGATGAACCAATCGTTCAAGCCTGTCTCTTTTGTAAAGAGCTCCATATTGTACTTCAAGAAGTCATTGAGGTTGCCAGAAAGAGTCGATTTAGCCACGACTTCTCGGAAGGCATCATGGGTACGAGTTCCTTTGATGTAGTCTTCTTTTGAACCAATTTCAATCAAACGGTCTAAGACATCAACATTCTTCCCATAGAAGTCTGGCTTGAACAACATGAGCTGCTTGAGATTGACATCATCGAACTTCACTCCGTAATAGCGATTGAGGTAAGAAAGCCCTAAAAGAACGGCCGCCTTGTTGTCATCAACTTTCTTGATAAGGGCACGTTTAGCAGCCTCATCTGTATTTAATTGATGATCTTGGTTTTCAACCAGTTGTTTGACAAAGTGAGTCAGATTATCCTTGACTGCTTGGAAGCTTTCTTCAAGGTAAAGGTTCTTAATGGCATTGACTTTGTTAGGACCTGTTCGACCAAGATGTGTGTAGATTGGATCTGATTGTAACTCGACAGGACTTAATTTCTCTACGATGGCACCAATGAGATCGCTCCGATCTTTGTCCACCATATTCGGCGTGTAGACCACTTCACCGAGCTCCGCCACACTGTACTCTTTGACTTGTTTGACTTTAGAATCTTTCGGCGTCATGCTAAAGATATCTTTTGTCTTATCCGCATAATGGATCAGGATGTGATCAGCATCCGCTAGTTCAGTGACAAATCATTGCCCTTCATAGCGGTCACAGACAAAACTTCCTTGGTCAAGAGAGGACTCGTTGCAGACAATTTATTCCCTTGGTCGACAATCCATTCTTTATTATAGAAAGGTTGCAATTTAGCAATATTGCGGTAAGCTAGCTCACGAGTCGCATCGTAAGCAGTGATGGCCTTGTATTGATCGTCTTTGCTAACAAGGTGATTGAGTGTATCTTCAATCGGTTTGCTGCTGGTAAATTTATCAGCAGTGATTCCCATTGCATCGATTTTCTGCTCAGCTTCTGCCAGCGAGATGCTAGGGATTTTACGGGAGTTGTTAAAGGATTTCTTCCCTTCACTCACGCCTTCCACACTGTAATTGCGCTTGGTTCTTGAATAGGTGAAATAATCATCTGCGTCGATATCCGAGTGTCCGAAGACCATCTCACCAGTTTTGACTTTCATCATGGTGATGTTGTCTTCAATAGCACCCAAGGCCCAGTTGGTCCCCAGTAACCCACCAGATTGAACCGCTTCTTTCAGTTCAATTGAACCTTTAGCAACTGAATTTCTGAGAACCCCTTCTTTACCTACTGTGTGGTTATTTCCACCATTTTGAGATGAATAAGCCAAACCTGCAGCTTTGGCTTTATTCCCAGTGATTTCAGCATCAACGTAAGCTTTTTCTACGACACCCTTCCAGTTCTCACCAACAACACCCGCTAGATAGCCACCTTTGTTCCCAGCAGCGTGCAGTTTCCCGATAAAGGCGACATTACTGACTTTCCCACTGCCATCAATTTTATTGACGATCCCTGCTACGTCATTGTTCCCAACAACACTTCCTGTTACTTTAACATTCTCGACAGTTGCATTGTTTTTGATGACACCTGCGATTGGTGCCACTCGATCTGTCCCAGATAGGTCAATATTGACATTTTCAAGCAAGAGATTCTTAACCGAGCCACCTTCGATGTTCCCAAATAATGGTCTTGTAATGTTATGGATGGCAAATGTATTCCCATCCGTACTTTCCAAAATTCCCTTGAAGGCATTGGTTACATAAGATTTGCCAGCAGCTAGTACATTATTAGCATTCATATTGCTACCAAGCTTAAAGGTGCCAGTCGGATTGGCTTGCATGGCTTTTACAAGTTCGTTGAAATTGTAGTAGACATCACCTTCATGTGCTTTGGGTTTCGCAATATAGTGGACATATTCCTCACTAAATTGGTTGTCCGCAGTCCGTTGGACCAGATCAGGAGCTTTGGCTGTTACTTTGTAGAGGGTCGCGCCATCTACCGTCACTTCTTCGATTTTATCAACGGCTAGTTTTGTAACCTTATTATCATGGGTAGTGACCTTTAAGTAGTATGGCTTCACATCTGATGGTGTTTCCGACAAGAGGCTGCTATCGGTCTCAAGACCTTGGTCATCCACGCTAATCAGACTGGTTTCCTTGATGTTTTTGATTTCAACTTTTTTAAGATCAATTCTCAGTGGTTCTTCCTTGAGAACTTCTTCTTCATCCCCATTTCCACGGTCATACACCATGGTCGTTGCGAGCGTATAATCCTTGTAGTAGTCCAAGTCCGCTAGGGCAGCTGCTAAGTCCGTCTCTGAAAGGGCTAAAGTTTTCACCACTTGGTCGCCCTTTTTCAATACAGCCTGGATGGACTTGATGGTCACACCGTCTGGTTTATCCAAATGATAGGTAGCTTTAGCACTGCGCTTCAATTCTTCCTTATCGACCTGGGTCAAAGTTAAGGTAGGCTTGTCAAGTTCTTTGGCCCCTTGTTGAATGATCTGATCTTGCGCTTGTTCAACTACTTCCTCAGAAATCGTAGGAGCATCCGTTGTCTTAACTCCCTTAATGGTCTTATAGACCTTGGTGATTTTCTTCTTCCCATTCTTACCGGCTTGAGAAACCCTTTCGGTTCCTTTTAGCAAGGTAGCATCTTGTTCGGTTACCGTCTTAAATGGAATTTCCTCATACGAAACATCCTCTGTTTGGCCTTCAATCGCCTTAGTCCCACGACTAATTTTTTCTGTCACAGGAGCTTTTACCGTTTCAGTTGTCGTGCTCACGGGCTCGCCAACCTTTTCGCCATTGACCGTCTTATATTCATCATAATGTTTTCTAGATTCCTTTCGTATCAAGGGTTTATACCCTATTGTTCTATTTTTACTGCCCACTTCTGCCCATTTTTTTAAAAATCGTCAAATGCGTTAGCGACTTCTTTTTGTTGTGATGGGAACAAATGTGAGTAGATATTTATTGTTGTATTGATAGAACTATGTCCTAGTCGTTTCATTAGAGTGAAAAAGATATAATCCTTTCCTTCTCCTCTCCTCAATCCCTGATTAATTAAAAAGGCAACATGCGAATGCCTAAAATCATGGTTTCGAATCAATTTGAAGTCTTCTGGCAATCGTTTCTTGAATGATGCTCTAAAGTTAGAAACATTCGGAGCAGTCATAGGCTCCCCTGAAAATTGGAAAATCTGTAAATCATCTGTTGAATCAGTTAGCTTAGCCAGCTTCTGACTTTGAATTGATTTCCAAGTTCTCAACTCACCCACAAAAGCTTTATGGATGTAGATTTCTCTATTTGATTGAGTTGTCTTTACAGATCCAATATGTGTTTTCCCATTACGATAATAGGCCGACTTACGGATCTTAATATATCCCTCATCAAGAAAAATATCTCTCCAAGTTAAGGCAAGTGCCTCCCCAATACGAATTCCCGTAAACATAAGTACACGATATAAAAGTTTAAAAGGATATTCACTTTCTTCGAAATAGGACTCAAACTCCTTGAATTGTTCAGGAGTATAGTAGGACATTTCTTTATGCTTTTCTGGAAGTTTCCGAATAGCATCACATGGATTATCCTGTCTGAATCCTTTCGAAATAGCAATATCAAACAACTTATGAACAAAAATCATTTGTTGGTTAATATGCGTTGGTGTAAGCGTCCCACCTTTTACACTAGGCTGTTCAATTAACCAATCTCGATATTTTTTTACATCTTGAATGGTAACTGAAGACATATCAGCATTTTCAAAGAATCGCGATACATATTGGGTATAGTATGAGTTCTGAGTATCTATTGTACCTCTTTTATTTCCACGAAGCTCATCTTCTTCTTTTAACATTACATAAAGAGAGGAAATGGTGAGTTTTTTTGTATTCTGTATCTGATTTAACTTATGGATACGGTAATAAGCCTCATATTCCTCTGCTTCTTTTTTTGTTAAAAAATTAGATTTGCGGTGTCGTATACGTTTGCCAGTTAAGGAACTTTTACCATCACTAATATCAACTAGCCACAGTCCATCGTCCTGTTTTATTACCGCCATGCTATTTTTCTCCTTCAGTCATGACAGCGCTTTGAAGGTTCTCCTCAATTATATCATTTTTTAATTGTATTTGAAAACCAAGAATGGATTCAACTGTAATAATCGGTACACGTCCAATACGTTTATTCTTATACCATTCAAATCCTTCTTGTACAAGCTGGCTTTTAGCCTTTCGTATTAATTTACTAGCTTGTGTTTCAGAATATCCAATCAATTCCATTAAATCATTTTTATCTACAACTTGAATCATCTATATCTATTCCTTTCTAATGTCCAATAACATAGGTAAATTGTTTGGCAGTTTCTGCGTCAAAAGTACGGTAACTAATGATCCCTAATCCTTTAACATTACACTCTGAGACGAGAATTGAACCATCTGATTTGACCTGTTCCACAAATGAAACATGTCCGTATATTGGATCAGCTCCAGCTTGGCCAGGGCTAAATGATAGTGCAGAGTGTTCTGTTGGTGTATGGGTTGTTGTGAATCCTGGCTTATTCATCCATTGTCCGCCATTTCCCATAAATGGATCAAAGTTGACTCCGACTTGTTTCCACGGTTGAAGACATACCAGGTACATTGTCCCCAAGGATAGGTACTAGTGATATATCCTGTGGTGTCAATAGCTGTTGTCAAACTATAACCCACCGGTATATCATTTGAAGTGACTCCTCCACCATCTCTAGTTTTTCCTGTAGTTTGTTCAGGAGCTTTTGGTGTTCCTCCATGTTCATCAATGAAGGCATCCAGTTTTTGCATGGTTTCTGCACGTCTTTTTCCCGATCCTGTAGTATCTGTAAAATAGACTCCACCATCAGTTGCTGGATTGAGTGTTCCATTCGCAAACTTTTTAGCCTTGTCATCTTGAATTTTGAAGGTTTGGTTTTTATTTCCAATGATGGTTTGTTGGGTTAATCCGACAACAGCAATCTCATCATTAAAATTACTGGCATATTCTGGATTGGAGTCATAGGCCCCAAAACCAAACATATTGGCTCCAGGATTAGTGGCTACTCCAGCAGTTCCAAGGGAACTTTCATTTAGTGCGATCGCAACGATTCCACGGACATCAAGATTAGATTTAGCTTCCCATTCGAGGAGTTTCTTTCCATTAATTCGATTCTTATCATAGGAGATTCCTAACGTATCTAAAAACCGTCTAATTGCTCTGCTGTGATACCGAAGCGATGAACCAGTAGATTGTGAGTATAGGGATCTCCATCTGACCAGTGATCCGCATAAATCACTCCATTTTGGGATTGGGGTGAGCCATTCGTTCCACCACCTCCGACAGCCCCCATAAGGATAATAATAATGAGGACTGGTAGAAAGAGAGGAATGAGACCAGCTAATAGAAACCATTTTAGTTTTTTCATCGAATCTCCTTTCTAGTTAATGTCTTATATAAGCAGTGAACAAAACAGTCCCAAAACGCCATTTTGCATCTAAAACGACTGAATAGGACTTAGCCTGTAGGATGATTTGGTCTCGCTCTTGTTCTGTGACTGGAAATAAAAGAAGGAAATCGACTGAGCGTTTTCCTTCTTGGTAGGCCTGATAAAGAGTTTCTTCAAGAACTCTTGGAAAAGCAGTTCTTGAGCGTATCTTGGTATTCATATCATTCTCCTCTAAGTTGTTTTAAGCGTTCTGTTAATCGGTCTCTTCGTTCAATATTGGCTCTCAATTTATCGTCTCGTGTCATAGTCTTTCTATAAGCACGAGTGAAGGCATTGGATCCTTGAGCTTTGTACATGGCTTGAGGATCTTTATATTCCTCTAATTTGCGCTCAATACTATTAATGCGGAGTTGTTTAAATGGAGAAATCCATTCTTCTTTAAGAGTTTGGAATTCTTCGTTTGAACTTGGTGTTGGCTCCGCTGTGATTGGGGATTCCATTGAAGGAGTTGGTGTTTTTTCTTCAACTGGTTTAACCTTCTCAGGAATTGCCTTTGTTTTCGGAATGTTTGGTTCTGGAGCATCTGGACTTACTGGAGTCTCAAATGTTTCTGTTGGGGGCACTTCATCAGGTTGGTGCTCTGAATCCTTATTGGTAAAGAAAGAACCAACATTTTGGAAGTGACTCTTAGCATTCATGACCATTCCAGCTCCCAAACCAGCACCTGCTAGGGCAAAGTTCCCAAGGTGTTGCGCAGATGAAAGGCTTCTAGATGGTACTTGTGAAGCCACCTCTCTGGTCTTTGTGACCCCTTTCAACTTTGTTTCCAATATCACTCGCCACCATTCGTGCTTTAGATCCAAGAATGAATTGGATCAGCTCAGCTTTGTATTTCCATAGAAGGAAGTATACAAGTCCTTTTGAGACAACTGAAATGAGTAGTTTAAAGACAAGGCCGAAGATGATCAAGGATGGAAGAGTTTTAAGGATGCCATCAAAACTAGTAATGACGATATTTTCAATCATTTTCTCAATGTAGAAGACTAACAGAGTTAATAGACTCGTGATAGCTGGAAAAAGAAGTCCACCAAACATGACTTTCAAGACTCCAAAAATCAGATCCTGCATTCTTGGTACAAAGGACATCAATAGCACAATTGGAAAAAGCAGGATCATCATCAGGACGAGTGTCTGAGCAATAACGTTTAACATTTGGATCAAAATAACCGGTATCGCTAAGACGAAGGCTTCACAGATTTTGAAGATGACATAAAACATGCGAGTAAAGATGAAATCTGGCATAGCTGAAACCCAACGGTTCTTTTCACCATCATCATTGGCTCCATTTCCTAGTTCATCTAGATATTTATTACGATCTTTCGATTTAACCGCTTTAAAGTTTCCATTCTTATCGCCTGTTCCTAATACCTTACTATCGTCAAAAGTCTCTTGTTTCCCATCTTGGCTGTTCTTATATTTCCCGTTTCTTGACCTGTGTTGACAAAGACATAGGCTTTATAAGAGGTGTCTGCAATATAGCTATCTGCCATGGAATCGCCAATTTTAATGGATTTATTATTTCCATACTCCACCTTGATATTCGTGATATGTTTACTGACATCTTGAGAGACATGGTTAATGGTATCTAATAGATACAGACCACCTGATGTTCCAGCGATTGTTCCAAAATAACCAAAGCCAAGGATGAGTACTAGAAAGACATGAAGGAGAGTCCTTGAAAAAGCTCCCTTAGAAAAAAAAAACTGAAAAAAAAGATAGAACGCTAGAATCAGAAGCAACATTGAAACGAGTGATTGTTTTGCGACTCCGCCAGAACTTGAACCAATAAATCCTTTCCAGATATTCATCGCTCCATTAAAGACATAGTTCTTGTAGTTGGAGTAGAGATCAATCTTTTCGAGAATTCGAATCAGCAAAGAAAAGAAGCCCACCACTGCGTTTAGAATGAAAAAGAAGAAGTTGACGAAAAGCTCATTAATCAGAACCCAAGCCCCGTTAAAGGAAGCAAACCCAGTAGGCTCCATGTAAGACTTGAGAGAGAAGATATCGACTCCCCCTTAGTTTGTCAAAAGCTTCTTGCATGGAATCACCTCCTAACTAGCGTATTTATTTTCAAGGCTTGATGATACTGTCGCTTTCATTGGTTTTAGAAGCATATCAATATCTTCAAAGATGTTGTGTACGGAAATCATATTGAGATTACCATACACGTCATAGTATAGGCATTGACCAGAGATCATATTATCAATCCATTCGAGATTGCTTTCAGTGACTTCGAGATTGACGTGTTTTAAGATATCTTCTCGTTCAGACTTTTCATAAAAAGCAAAGATAGTCCCAAATCCAGTTGTATCATCGTCATTTTCTGCATCATGTACAGATTGAGTTATAAGTGCCAAGGTATTGTTTTTGGAGCGTCCAATCCGACGCATATTTTTGATAACGGCTTTTCCTTCTGCGGACTTCATAAGAATCCACGCCTCATCAAAGAACTCAATGGTATCTTCATTTTCATTTCGTTCTCCAAAGTGGGTACAGAAGGCACCCAGTGCAAACATGAGGGCAATAGAGTTGCGTTCATGATCTGAAATTTTTGTGGAATCATCCTTTGGTAGCTTGAGGTTATTGACCTCTAGGATGGTCACTCGTGACTCGTAGTTAAGTCCTTGAGTGGTTCCATCTGAAAAGGCTAGTTCCAAGATAGAGTTTGTGACAATTGAGGTCAGATAACGACCAACCGAAGCAATTTCAGAGGAAGTAGAATCTCTCAGAACTTTTAGGACGTGTTTAAATCCGACTTTTTCACCAGCGACTCGTTTTTCTACAATCGCATTAATAGCTTCTGTGATAGCTGTTTTTTGATCCATCGTGACATCATCTACAGCTTGTAGTAGAAACTCGAGCATATTTTTGGCAACCTCTACAGCTTGTTCTTTATCTAGAACAACAATCGGATCTAAGACTCCGTGGTTTGATGGAAGCGAGCTATCTAGTGTTACAAAGTTAAAGTTCTCAATCTGTTTCTTGCGTTCAGGATAGAGACGTGCAAATTCAGGTGAGTTGATCACTTCTTGGTAGTGATTTCTAAGTTCACGTTTAGGGTCGATATAAAGGGTTTTAACATTTTGTAAAGCCACACTTAAAAAGATGATCTGAGCGAGGAAAGATTTCCCTTGTCCTGTTGCACCCGTAATGATGATATGCGGGTTCTTGGTAATCTTTCCAGCTATATCTTCTTTATTTCCGACTGTCGCATTGTAGAGGACAATGTTCTTTGAGGAATCAATGGCTTTTGCAATATTGTCCCAACGGCCTGTCCAGTTATCTACTCGACCGATATACCAACCGATACGGTTTCCAGAAGAGGTATTGGTGAAGGGCATGAGTTCTGAAAATCCACGAGCTGTGACCATATGTGTCCAGGTGCGAGTTTTCTTTTGGAGGTTTTCTCCATAAAGCAGAGCTTGAAAGAGATAAGGTCCGTCTTGAGAGGCCTCACTAATTTCGACTCCCATATCATCAAAGTAGTTCAAAACCACTTGTCGTCTTTGACGGAGCTGATTCACACTTGAAGCAGAGACAATCAGATAGGCTCCATATTCGATGATATCTTCTTTATTTCCGACTTTCTTCATTAAGTCCTTTAGAGAGATGGAGCCCATGATGATCTCGTCTTGTTGGACAGTATCAGTATTTTCTGCCTCTTCCATGATGTTTCTGTAACGTGTATTTGATCGTCCCATTCGACCCTTGATCTTGTTGGTATCAATGAATTCTGCCTTGATTCGTAGTTCAACAGGAAAATTAAATCGTTGGATAAACTCACCTAGATGAAAACCGTTAAATTGAACTGGGAATTTACCAACTGGAAGAATCGTCACAAAAGAAGATCCATAAGGGCTTTCTAGCTTGAGAAAGCCACCTTTTAGGACTTTGATCAAGGTATCTGTAATATTGAATCGAGCACGATTGGCGAGCACTTCCTTCTTGTAGTGAGGGATATAGCGAAGGTACTGCATCCGCTGGTAATAAAAGAGTTCTTCATTGGATAGACGTTTTGCCCGAAGGACTGAGAAGGCTTGAAAAATAGTGAATTCATCACTTTTATAGTCTTCATACCAAGTGGGACTTAATTCATATTCATAGCCAAGGCCCTTTGCGATTTTTTCTGAGAACTCATTGAAGCTCTCATAGGCCAAGTCCTTGACGGTAGCTCCATGATTTTGTTTGCGCAAGGTCACTCCAACGACCCAGTCAAACTGATAAGGAATTTCCATTTCATCCGTTAGATGATCCACCGTATAGAGTAGAAGTTCTTCTCCTAGTTCACGACTATCATCTGCTAGAGCATCTGAAAAGTCTCGCATTTTCTCTTCTAAGAGATAGTCTTTAGGGATCAGAGATATTTCAAAGAACTTGTTTTTCTGGAGCTTTTTCATCATTTGAGCAACAGTGATTTTATGTTTGCCTTTTTTCTCATCATCCGTAATCGTGATGGGAGTGTTTGGAATACGATAATAGGCAACGACGGTTTGATCTCTTTTGAGGGCAAGGTTTTCATGTGTTTCCCTAATAGGATAGGTTAAAGTAATACTCATAGGTCCTCCTTTTCTATAGATTTGTTTTTTCAAAAACAATTTCTTCTACAGGCTCTATCCGATCTTCATGGTAGATAGCTTTTTTATTGATCTTAAAGTCCCAAAAGTAAATCAGGTAATCTCCAATAAAGACGTGCATTTTCTTACCGTGTGGCTCATATTCCGTATAGAATTTAGCTAATTTATAAGGGAGATACCAATAGAGCAAGAGAGAAATTGAGTGAGTGATTTTTGCGAGTGGCACAAAGATAAATCCTCCAAAGAGTAACATGGCCACAAAAACGATGATAAAAACAATGAAAAAGGACAACTGCATCGGTGTCGCAAAGTACCATAATCGAGTGCCCTTTTTTGTCTTGATTTCTTGGATCCAATAAGGAGCATTTAGGCCCTTACTGTAATCATAAAGTCTTTCTTCGTTCATACTTAAAGTCCTGATTCAATACCGAAGAGTCGTAGGAACCAGCCGACTGCTTTTAGGATATCTTGTCCTTTCGCAATTGAAACAATAACGGCATAGAAACCAACGACAGAGAAGAGTTGAAGCCAGGAGCTATTTCGCCAAGCCTTGATCGCTAAGAGCACGGCAATGGCTGTCAGGATCCAAATTCCATCACCCTGAAGGAAGGTTCGTAGATTGTCTGTATTCATAGAGTTCTCCTATTCTTTATCATTTGCATAGTTTAGTGGAATGGTGTGTTCTAGTTTTGTGACATAGTAGGTCTTTTCTTTTTCTGAGAGGGTAAAGGTGAAGTTTTCCGAGTGAGTGGTACCTCCAACTTCAAAGGTAGCTTGGACATAAGCGATTAAATCATCACCGTCCTGTTTGAGATAAGTGTAGTCGATCGTTTTGAAAGTGCTATTTGCGATGATATCCACATCCTTAGCAATCAGATTAAGGTTGTCTTGGTTAGTTGTATAGTTGGTAAAGAATACCTTAAGAAACTTTTCAACTTTCTTACGCTGACCATCTGAAAAGTGATCGTTAGCGGTTAATTGAAGCTGATCGTCTTCGCTAAAGTGTCCAGCTTGTGAGGATTCAAGAGCAGAAAACCAAGGAAGGCCGGAGATATAGTATTTCCCATCTTTCATCAAATGGAATATTGAAACCTGTCACAATTTCTTTTTCTTCCGTGTTATTATCCCGACGGATAGTTTCCTTGTATTTGATCTTATAGGTCGCAACCTTCCCTTCTACAGTCACTAACTGAGAATAGAGAAGCTCATTAGGATTTCGAACTTGACCTTGAGCTTTCACATCAGGAATGAAGTTGTAAAAGCTGTTTAAGTAGTCCACTTGAGCTTGTTGTTTATCTCCTTCCTGTGGAAGGGTGAAATAAGCGTAGACATAGTCGTTCAAGTAGTACTGGAGTTTATAGTCATATTTTCTACTAGACTCCATTGGCTGTGCCTTTTGTTTTTTAGTAGCCTCCACTTGAGCTTGTAGTGTTCCTACTTTATTTGATAGTGTGATAGCACGAATAGATCCCAAGAGACCAACAAAAAGGAGGAAAGCAATTCCTCCTATGACTGCAATATTGACGGTCTTTTTATTGGTGACTTTTAGTTTTGGTGGGCCTCCTTTTTTCTCCACCTTTTTAAAGTGTGAGAGATATTCTTTTGCTTGAAGCAAATAGCGTTTGGCTTTATCCATAGATCCTCCTTTAGAGACCAGCAAGCTCAATGAGCTTTGAGCCTTTTGCATAGAGGCGCTTATTGGCTTTTTCGATCTCGCCATTAATGTAATAGTAGCCTCGTAGCTCAGTTTGGAGTTGTTCGATCAAGTCAGGTTTTAGTTCCTTGGCTTCTTCCTTTTTAAGGAGACTATTTAATTCTCCTGCCTTGGTCCAAGCCTCTCTATGATCTTTCTTTTTAAGTAATTCTCCCAGTTCATTCGTGACTTGAGAGACTTTCTTTTCAAAAATAGTTTTAGTAGCCATTTCAATTTCCTTTCTAAATTTTTCTTGATTGTCTTTGATGGTCTTTTGGATATAAGTAATGAGTGAGGGGCGCATTTTTTTATTTACGCTCAACACTTGACCATCTAGTGTGAAACAGGCATGTTCATAGGTATAAAATCCTCTACTGTCTGGAAGTTCTTCTGTACACCTACCAGCACATTCGTAGTAGAATTCCTTGCCTTTTCGTAAGAGGATGTACATATGCCAGAATTCTTGTTCTGGAAGAAGCAGAAAGTCTGCTTGATAAATCTTCTTCAGCATCTCAAGAAGCCTCAAGCAGATCATCATAGCCTAGAGCTTGGTAGATAAAATCTGAATCAAACCAGAGCCAGTCATTGATTTGTACTTCTGTTGGTATATTCCCAGAGAAGATATCTTCACAAATGACGGTTAGGGTATCTACTCCACCACGTTCACGGACAGTGTTCAAGGTAGTTAGTCCGCCAGACCAGGCTTTAAAGTTATCTAGTGAATTGATTTGAACTTTGTATTCCATATCGTTTTTCCTTTCTAGTGTTCATATTGTTTATTAGCTTTGAGAAGTCGTAACATGGCTTTTCCTCGATCAGTGATCTCCCCACTATTTTGAATCATCTTCATGTATTCTGTTTGGAGGATTTTATCAGCTTCAGTGACTAGTGCAAGAGAGTTAGCAACTTGGTAAGTCAGCCAGCGAATAGTTCGCTCAATACTGTAAGGCTGTGGGTTGGTTGACAGTTTTAAGGGTTCGACTCCTCCAAAGAGCCGTTGCCATTTCTCATCAGGCTTATAGGCTCCGAAACGAGTGAGGCCATCATAGACTTGGATTTCTTTATTGACGATACCTCTTGCAATTTCTCCGAGATCTACACCGTTAATGTATTCCTCCACAATGCCTTGAGCTTTCTGATCTGAAAAGCGGAGTTCATAGCGATTCCAGATACCAAAAATCTCCAAGGATTCGTCCAAGGAGATGTTTTCCATTCGAGCTATTTCATAGCGCTTTTCATAAAAGTTAAAGTAGAGTTGGCTTTGACGGCTTCCAAAGTAAATGGACAAACCGTGATTCGCTTCCATGTCTTCATTATCTGTGAAAGATCCACCACCCGTGATATTCCATTTCTTGATCGTGTCTAGAACAATCTCTTTGGAATAGAGTTTATCAATCAATTTTGGAATCTGAATTTGTTCGTCCTCGTGACCATAGCCTTTATAGAGTTCATCTAGAGCGATATCAAGACGCTTCACCCGAACATCTTCATAGGAATAAAGAATATTTTGAAGAAAGATCTGCCAAGTGATTCCCTTGTCTTCTAGAAGTAGTTCCAATTCACGACATCCTTGCCCGGATAGTTGAAGACAAGTTTGGTAGTCATTGGTCACTGACTTATCAAAGAAATCAAAAATCCAGATGTTTCCTCGTTGCCATAAGTGGGTATAGTTCATAAGGCGGGTTTCTTGGTCTGTAAATTCGCTTAGGTGACAATGAAGAAAGTTTTCACAGAAAACATCTAAATCCTTTAATCTAGGAAAGGTCAATCGTAGATAGTCGATTTGAGCCCGAAGACTATTTTTATCGCAATCTTGATAGTAACCAAGTTTTTCTTTAAGTTCTCTAAACTTATCAATCGTCAGTCCTCTTTCGCCTGTTTCATAAGAGCGGTAGGTTCTAGTTGGAAGATCAACAGCTTGTGCAAATGCTTTTTGACTAAGTCCTGTTTGTTTTCTGAAATTCTTAATATGAAAAGGACTAATTTTGTCCATTCATCGCAACACCTCTTTCTAACAAAGTGACACACTTTTTTGACGAAAGTGACACACTTTATAAAAATTGAAAACCCAACTCCCATAAGGAATGAGGAGGGGTGGACTTGGCGTTTTTGCCAAATGTAACCCCCCTATTAGAAATAGTGGGAAAATATGAAAAAAAGCCCTTTAAAATGAGGCTTTTGAGGTGTATTTCTTTTTTTTGGTAGCTAATTTGGTAGCCAAATAGATTTAGTCGATAAAATCACTTGATATGAGATTGAGTTTATCTGTTAATTCGGAATCAGCGTTTGGGTATAAATGACTATAAATACTAAGTGTAGTTTTGACATCAGAATGACCCAATCGTCTTTGAATATATAGAGCATTTACGTTATATTCATTAATGAGTAATGATGCGTGAGAGTGTCTCAAACCTTTGGGTTGAATGTATTTAACACCTGCACGTTTAGAGTATTTTATAATCTGGTCTCTAATACTACGCTTACGATATGGATTTCCATCAAGTGATAGAATGAATGGTATCTTGTCAACTTTTGCTTGTCGTTCTTTCCATTCCTTAAGTACGTTTAGAGTGTTATCATCAAGCCCAATGGTTCGTCTGGAGCTTTCCGTTTTTTTAGTTTGTTACGCCGAACCCAATTTTTCACGGTTTATGTACTGTAAGTTGTGATTGATTGCTAGAGTTTTTCTTTTCAAAATCTACATCTTCCCAATAAAGAGCAGTCGCCTCATTTACACGCATTCCCGTAAAATAATATAACCAAAAAAAAGTGTATAAACAAAAGTGCTCAAAATAACTCTTTTTATCAAGTGATTGTATTACTTTTTTTGGAACTCGTCTTTTGTCCAAAAAAATCTATATGTTTTTTTATGATTGGAATTGGACTGATATTACTTGTAGGGAATTTCATGAAAAATCAACCCATATTTTTTTCGCAGTTTTTCAAAACTTGATTAAGCAATGTCATCTTGTTTCTTGCATATGAATTTGAATATCTCTCTAATAAACCGTTTCTATAATTAATCACATCATAAGTAGTAATTTCTCTAGGTTTTTTCTTACCAAAGTATTGAATAAATTCATCGAATATAACTTGACGTCTGTGTTCGAGATCCGGACTTGTTGTAGCGTAATAATTTGGCATAAAAACTTCTTCCATAAACTGCTTAAAAGTCCATTGAGTATGCTTAATTCCTCCTTTTTGTTGTATCTTATTCAAGGCTCTTGTACGTGCTTCAAAGGCTTCTTTTGCGGTTTGAAAACCACGTCTACGTTCTTGATAAGGTTTACCAGTAGCTAGGTCAACTCCAGCTTTAAAATAATAAGTATATTTGCCAGTCTTATCATCTTTCGTAACACCGGTATATCTAGTTTTTGACATGTAGTTCCTCCAATCCAAGTATCTCTGCTACAACTGATACTGGAACTGTTCCAAGTCCTTTATTATTATAAAAATCGAATCCACGTTCAACCATAATATGTTTTGCTTGCCGTAAAATATTATAAGCAGTCCATTTTGAAAACCCTAAGTCCATAATTTCTTGTACTGTCATAGTTAGTTTATCGTTCATAAGTCAATTTCTCCTTTACTAGTAAGTTCTAGGAATTCTCCTATTAATTGTTTGAGTTCATTATTTAATCGTGGGGTTTGTTCTTTAAGTGCATCTTGTAGTTCTAAAGAAAATGAGCTACTATCAAATGCTTTTAGGTGTTTTCTAAGTCTGGTCTTTTTCACTCTAATAGTGTTAGGTTTGAGGTAGGGGAATAATTCGGGTAAGAGTGCTGGTTCATGAAGAAATATAGGCAAATGCTTTGCTATCATCTGGAACACTCGAAAGACTAAAGAAGCTAAAATTCTCCAATCGTTTAGAAATCTCTGAAATGGTTTCTTCATTTATAGCCTTTGTCCGAAGTTGGAACTCTAATCGCCACCAAAAAGGCTTACTCTCTATATTTAATTTATCAGCTCTTTTATGACTTAATACCTCTATATTCTTATTGTACAAACGTACTTGAACGTTGCTACCACTTGCACCCCAGTATTTACTTTCTATATTTCCCCCTCTACCGTAGAATATTTTATGACTAACCCCTCCTTTGATATGTTGTAAAAAAACTATTTCTGGCCTATTGAAGATATCAAAAGCAAGATCTAATCGTGACAGTCTAATTTCTAATCGATTTAATCGAGCGTAATTCATAATCTGCCTCCACACTTGTAACCCCTCAAATTCTTTTAGTGAGTTTGGGTTGAAGTCTAGGCGTATGACTTGATAACCACCATAATCCGATAGTTGAAAGAAAATTAGATTTATACTATCTTCGTTTATCGTTTTATAAAGAGTAAAATAGTCTTCTCTTAGATTTTCTTGAATACTAAATTCTTGAATTATATTATCGAGTGATTTTCGTAATTCACGAAATATTCGTCTAAGTGATTGGTTCTCACTATCAAAGATTACTGTTAATCTGTCAATACTGATATAAATAGATTTTTCTAGTTCTGATAAATCTACTTTATTTTGATATTCTCGTAGAGATTGAATGGTATTTTTCAATGTAACGCCTCCTTTCTATGCTTAAAATCTGCGTAATTCGTTGCTACTATTGATTTTTGCCAATGGCTCGTTACTTAGGACGTTGCCTTAAGTGTATCGGATTGCTGGCTGTTAGAAACGCCAGCTTTTATGTTAGAGATTGGGAGAACTTCGAGCTTCGGGCGCTCTGCCTTCGGCTTGCGCCCTTGCACTTGTCTCCCAATCTCTAATTTATTAGTTTTTAAACTACTCAAAATACTTGTCTAGAAAACTCGAGAGCAGTTCAAGTGCTCGAAGTTCAATTTCTTCGTCTCGAATATCGTTAAATACATCATCATTTACTTGAATATATTCTTCTAAACTAGGCGAATAAAAAGAATGAGTATTGTTAATTTTGTTGTTTTGAAATGCCAATTGTGTTGATGTCATAATATCCTCAATCTAGCCATATCTCACTTTTTATGGACTTTTTATTACCATTTTGGTATAATTGTATTGGTTTTAAACGAAAGCCTCAGAACGCTTTGCAGAGCTTTCTGGGGTGTTTTTGCATACTCATAAATTTAACTAGTATCACTTATTTTGTATGCTTTGTTTTTGTATAACCATTTTGGTTATATAAGTATAATACAACCATTTTGGTTATAAGTCAATAGAAAAACGAAAGGAATTTTAAAATGTTAAAAGACAATATAAAAAAAGCCCGACTAGATGCAGGACTTACTCAATTAGAAGTTGCTGAAAAGTTAGGTGTAGCTCAAGCCCAGTACGCTAGGTGGGAAAACGGAGGGAGAAATCCGAAAGATGAAACAGTAGAAAAATTAGCTGAAATCTTTGGTACATCTTTTGAGATTTTAAAAGGACGTGATGACGGACTAGAAGAAATTGTTAGTTTATTGAGAGAGTATGAACTAACCGAAGAAGACAAAAAAAGAAATTATTACTTTTTTTAGAAAAACTTTCTTGCTAATAAGAAAGAGGCTCATTGGAAAAAGAGACAAAAATTTAAGAGATATTTTTGTAAATGTCACTTTGTGTGAACATGAGTGAATTTGAGTTTAGAGAATGATAGGAGATTGTTTACAATGATAAGTTTAGAGTTGATGTCTGAAGAAAATAGCATAGATGTTTATTCTTTTGAAAAAGAAAATAGAGAGTATTTTTGAGCGAAGTTTACCTCCTAGACCAGCTCACTATTTTTGATTCAGAAAGTTTTTAAAGAAATTACAAAGGGAATTGTTAAGGGAACAAGAGAATCATGATGTCTACATGCATCTTATTAGAGATGCACAAGGTATTATGGTTGGAAGAATCAATTTAAGTGTTTTTAGGGAAGGATAGAAAAAAACAGCAGAACTTGGATATAGGATTGGAGAAAATGTTACTAATTTAGGATATGCCAGCGAAGCGGTTAAACTCGTTTTAGAAAAAGGCCTTTACTACTTATGGTTTACATAAGATTATCGCGGGGACGGCAACGTACAATCTGGCTTCTCAGAGAGTGCTTTTAAAAAATGGTTTTACCTTTAGTAAAATCATAGAAAATGACTTTCAAATGAATAACGAGTGGATTAATACGGCAGTATTTGAGATAAGGAATCTATAGCATCATCATTACCAGACGTTTGCCAAACCTCAACATTTCTAGTAGACATTCGTCTACTTTTTTAAGTGTACTTGGTTCGTATTTTGTAAGCACTACTTCAAGTCATTATGATTGGGCGATGAAGAAATTAAAAGCACATCAAAAAAATTGTAAGAAAAAATAAGCAGATATGGTATCTTTTTGGTAGCTAAACAGACAAAATATCTTGTTTTTTGCAAATAATACTTAAAAAGAATGTTGATTTATCAGCATTCTTTTTCGTTTCAAATCGATTCTCGGAATTAGAAAACGGGGGTTCATTGTCATCATGAGCCAGGAACGGCGGGCTTCGGTCTTCGCCTGACCTGCGGTCAGGCTTGCCCTTGCCCTTGTCCTAGCTCATGATGACTGACAATCGCTTCAATAGCTTTTGGATAAGACTTCCGCCCATCTTCCTCAAATCGAGTGATTGTGTCAAGAAGTAATTTTTCTTGAAAAGGTTCAATGAGAATAGCGGAGTCAGTCCGTTCAAATGAGATCCCGTGCTCTTCCATATAAGGGATGATTTTTCGAAGAGTTTGCATCTTTAGATCGTGCTCCTCCGCAAATTCTTTGAGCGGTCTCTTGTTTGGTTCGTTTCCTATAGCCTCCTCTTCATCTATAAGATCAATTGTTTCAAGCGGTGGTTTATATTCTTCAAATACGGAGAACTCTTCTCCTTCAAACTCCATAATAGGAATTTTAGAGTAGGCATCGTAGAAGGAAAAGCCTTGATCAAGCGGTACATAAGGAGAGAAAAACTCACCAGCCAACTCACCATTATTTGCGATATAGCCCCGTCCTTTGACCTTGACTCCATTGATCTCATCCAACTTTTTGAACTCTTTTGTTTTATTAGCATCTCCAAACATCATGTCATATCCTGTTGATTCTAAATGACCGACGGAGAGACGCTTCATAAAGTTATCCCGAAGAGCCGTTTTGATAAATTCCCCATCAGGACGTTGCATAGCAAAGATGATAAAGACACCAGCTTGACGACCTTCTAGAACTAACTGTGAGAGATATTCCATGAGTTCTGGCTGTAGGCTATAGTCACGATCAATCTTTGCCATAAGAGCTGCCCACTCGTCCACCAGAATGAATTTTGGTTTCATATCATAGTGAGTAAAGTTCTTTCCAGCTTGAAATTTTGGCGAAGTGGACATCCGTTCATAGCGTTTTTCCATGAACTCTACATTCTCTTTAAAACAGTTGATGATATCTTCCTTACTAGTATAAACACGGCCATGAAAGACTGGAATTTTCTTTAATCCAGCAAGGTCCGAATTCTTTGGATCACAGATATCGACAAAGCCAATTTTAGCTAGTGCATAGATGATGGTCATGAGAACAACTGTTTTTCCTCCACCTGTTCCACCACCGATGAGAAGATGAGGTTCTTCAATATAATCCCAAGAAACATCTTTCATGAGCTGGAGTTTTGATCCCTTGACTTTTACTTCATCAATAGTGATCCGGCTGTCAATCCGATTAATAGCAATTTCATATTTGATAAAGCGGTTATCAAAGGTTTTATTACGAAAGTCTCCGTTAAACATGACTTCAAGCGTAGCTCCAAGGTTGAGGAAGCGATCTTGAAATTTATTACCTTCTAGAATGAAACTTATTTCAATCTTGTAGCGAGACTGTTTGATATACACTTGAGGCAAGATGATTTTTTCAATGATCTTGTTTTCACGTCTCACCTTTTTAACGAGATAGAGGCTATTCTCTAGCAGAAAGCGAGAGAGTATTCGAAGACTATTGAGCTTTTGAAAGAAGAGCAACTTCCTGTAGCAAACTCGATTGATAAAGCAAGAGAGAAGCAAAGAAAAAAGGAGCCCAGCTCCTAGAAAATAGCCTTGGGGTAGGGGATGGACTTCTAATTCTTCCAGATGTAAGTAGCTGTAGTAACTAATAGTCAATAAAAAAGGAAACCACCAGATAAACCATGTGATTCCCTTTGATTTACGATGAAAAGCGTGAACTCTTTTCCCTCGATAGGTAAAGAGTTTCATAGTGCATCACCTCCTAGTTTTCCTTCTTATTTTCTACCGGTTTGTTTTCTTTAGACGGTGCGCCTCCAGTTTTTTTCTTGATTTTAGAAGCAAAGAGCTTATAGATATCATTACGATTGACGTGGGTATGGGTGATAACAATATCTTCCAATTCAACTTCTTCACGGTATTTAATGCCCAAGTCTTCAATTTCAGACTCTGACATATCTGCGATAGTGAAAAAGAGTGTTTCGTGCTGGACAGAAGAATGAATTCCTACGACAATTCCACGGATCTCTCCAGTATTAACTTGGACAAATGATCCATCAGGATTTCGTTGCGAGCGATCCACTTCAAAGATGATATCAGGGCCTTCAATGCCTCGGAAAGTCAGTTTTCCAAGGACAGCTGGGACATCCAGCCCATCTGTAATGACTCGATAAGTCTTGTCAGCAATTTGTAGTTTTTCTCCGTAGTTTAATCCAATTTTAGCCATGTGATTTTCTCCTTTTATTTCTTATTTTTTGATTACCAATTTTTCCGCAAAGACATTAAGATAAGGTGCAACAGTATTGCCATTTAATGCAGTGTCTGGGAAGAAGATTGGGTTAACCGCTTCTACTAGAGCATCTTCAGGAAAGACAGTTGTAGAAGCTGGTGTGATGACATGAAAGGCTCCGTGCTCTGCACTGTTTAGAATGTGGCGTTGGTATTTGCCTTCTTTTCCAAAAATAAATTTAGGAGCATTTCCCAAACGTTCATAGTAAGCAGGACCAATAAATTCTGGTTTCATTTTAAGTGTTTCTGAGATCATAAGATTTTCCTTTCTGAGTGTAAAATAAAAAAAGTTAAGCTAGTTGCTTTACTCTTGAGTAATAGTGGGTAAATAGTTTTCGTTTAAACATGCGACTATAGAATTGAATATCCCCATGAGCATAGCCATTTCTACGAGCATCTTGAGCCAGATGATCTAGATCTATTTGAGCTTGAGCATAAAGTTTAGCCTGTAGTTTATCAGATTCACTAAACATACCATAGGTAAATTCATAGTTATCGTAGAGTCGCTTACATTGTAATGCGAAAAAGTTTGTCATATCATTCTCCTTTATTGTAATAAGTAAAAAAGCTACTAAGTGAAAAAAGGAAAGAACTTAGTAGCTTGAGAGTAAGTCTATCAATAATGATAGACAGCAGTAAAGAAAAGTTATTTGGTTGGAAAGATCCCTCTTTCCACGGTGGCAACGTTTAGCAAGGTGCTTTGCGTGAATTACCATCGCTTTCCCAGCCAATCTCTTCAGGTAGTCATGATCATACCCAAGGGATTCTCTTACGCCCTTTGGCGAAGCCAGTTCACTTTACTATTCGGAAAAGTGCGAAAGTCCGAAATGCGTGGAAGCCCACAAGAATTGAGTCTTGTTTTCTATCTTCACTTCAACCATAAAACGGACTTGACTTTTAGTATCAAATAAATTACAATAAAGGTACGAAGTTTAGTGTAGTTTGATAGTCAGTCCTCTGGTTGTCAGACGCACTTTTTATTTAATTGTCAATGATCATAATGCCGATAGTTCGGTGTTATTATTTTTAAACCCTATATAACCAACGGCTATATTTATATTATATAACCGACAGTTATATTTGTCAAGAGATTATTTAAAAAAGTTAAAAATATTTTTAGAGGTCTAAAATGGAATTTTCGGAACGCTTAAAAAAACTTAGGAAAGACGCAGGTTTGACTCAAGTTGATGTGGCAAGTAAATTAGGAATTTCGCAGCCAGCATATGCATCATGGGAACGTGGAATAAAAAAACCAACACAAGATAATCTAGTGAAGATCGCACAAGTTTTAAATGTATCGGTCGATTATTTAGTTGGAAACTCACAAGAAACATCAGATGAATTGGATAATATTGAGTTACTTTTTCGTATGAACACAAAAGGACTAACTGATGAAGAAAAAGAAATCTTCAAAAAAAGAATTGATTGAATTTATGGAGGAACGCAAGAAGGTTTTTTTGGGGGAAAAAAATAATTAACTATTAGTACTATAAAAACTATCGTCAGTAAACTAATTCGTGGTATGAAATAATTATTATGCATTAGATAAATGTTAGTAAATTCATAGCAAATACGAACGATGGAAGTAAGAGTCATTTTTAATTTAGGTTAGAAAGGTTGTTAGGTTATTAAATGAATCATGAAAAATAAATTAACTAAGAGAATAAATATTTTTTTCTATGTTTTATTTTTTTATATCCTATTATTATTGAAGTACTATTTTACTTGTTAAATAGGGGTGTTAAATCCATTAATTGGGATATTAAAAAGTTATTAGAATCTTTTTTTCAACAATTAAAACATACATGTCTTTTTATGGTACTGCATTATCAATCACTTTTTACTGTATTGTCATTTTTTTGAATCAACAGGAAAAAAATATGAAGAAGAAAGAAAAGTAGAAGAAATAAAAAGACAAGAAGAACAACAGAAAACGAATGATTTAAAGGAGAAAGAGTTAGAAGCAAAAAGAGATTATTATAGGCCTACTTTTATTGTTGAACTAAATAAAGCAGACCGGCGTGAGTATGTTAAAGTATTTATGAGAAATGAAAATTTATATTTAGAACAACTCAAATACTATTCGTCCCCGAACAATCTTAAAGGTATTGTTAGACCAGCCATAAAATCAGGTGAAACAATTGCTCCATTGATGAGTAACTCATTTTATATTACCGCAAAAACACAGATTGGTGAAACAATCCTATTTGGATATTTAAATAATGGAGTTAAACTATACAAATATCTTAAGGATGGTGATAAAGCTATTATTCCAACGTTTGGTCGTAAACCATATAATCAAAAAGAAGTTGATGAGATTTGGGGGACGTATAATGATGATATTGAATACGCAGATAGAAGCTTAGATCAAATTCTATTTTATGATACTGTTGGTATTAGACAAAAGATCGTATTTAACTATAATAATTCTATTTCTAGAACCTTAGCGTCAAAAACACTAGATGAATTCTTCAAATCAGTTTTTCATGATATTGTTGATGAATTTAATTCATCTCACTTTACTAGTACAAGTGTTTATGACTCAGTAAGATCGATTTTATCAGACCTTAATAGTAGTGATGTTTCTATGGAAGTAAGTGATGAACTAAAGGAAAGTAACGATTATTTGTATAAACAACTTAAGAACATCTCTTATCGTAAAAAAAACTGGCAAGCATTATTTAAATCAAATGTACTTGACATAGGATCATTTTTAAACTTAGCAATAGAAACCTTGAATTATGGATATTTTGAATTAGATGAAGAGGAAAGATGCACTAATTACAAAGCTCTATTAAGAATTTTGATGACAGTTTTTGATTGTATTGATATTGATACATCTATTGATTTCAAAATTTATGATTATAAATCTATAATTTATAATAAGCTAGTATTCATAAATTAGATAAGAAGGGCACAGCCAACTTTCTCTATGAGGTTAACTGCACTAAATTAGTTTAGTGCAGTTTTAAAAAGACATACATAAAGGAGGTATCATTATTTGGATGAATTGTATATAAGAATAAGTAAGCATACAAAACATGTGTTATACCAGTACATGAAAGATAATGATCTTTCATTACTAAACTATAATTTCAATTACTTCTTCCAACATTGTATTCAAAAATATCAAATTCAAGTGTTTAGTCACCACTTTCTCAAATCATAAGATTGAAGGATTAACTATTATCGATGACTTAGGCATTAGTTTTTTTCCTATGAAAAGGATAATCCCATTGTGAAAGCAAAAATTTTCACTCTGTGTCATGAATTGGGACATTTTATACTAGAGCATGAAGGCACTTATTTTGCTGAATCTATTGATAATCAGGAGAATCTACTAGAGCGAGAAGCAAATATTTTCTCTGCTGTAGTATTAATGCCTGATATTGTTTTGTTGTCTAAGATCTATTATAGTTGTGACACCTTTCAACATATTCAAAATAGTCTGGATGTTTCAAAACAGGCATTGTTCTTTCGTCTTTTAGATCTTCTTAGAGAATATTATCCTGGAAAAGAAAGTACCATTAAGCAGGCTATCGATGCTTATATTGATGGACAAAATGCCACACTACTCCTTTTGTTTCACGGTATCAAAAAACATATTATAAAGGAGTTTAACAACTATCATACTTCTCTAATCAATAAGATAGAGCGATCTGTGATTAAAAAGAGGCTTCGTTACTAGTCAAGAGTTATCCTGAACTTTTTAAATCAGGATAATTGGAAAGACGATAAAGACTTGCTGTGACAATCTAAAAGTATGGCTCATTTATGATAAAGGGAAATCTATAGCTTATGTTTGGGATAAAAATAGATTAACAGACAAAGAGGCAAAACAAAAAGCTGAATTGAAATTATTGTTAATGTGAGGTAAATGATGTACCAACCAGAAAAACTAAAGGCTCGTAGAAAAGAGCTAAAAATGACCCAAAAAGATATTGCAGATCAATTAGGTATTACCTACCAAGCTTATTCTGCATGGGAGCGTGGAGTAAAACAACCATCTAGAGAAATAGTAAAGCTTTTGGAGCAGATTCTAAAAGTACCAAAAGGTTATTTTACAGAACTTGAAATCATCCAAATATACAATACTTTATCGGATGAAAGAGTAAGAAATCAATGTACTTAGCTATGTTAGAAGTCTAGTTCAAAAAGAACAATGTAAGAAAGTTGTTTCTATATCAGAAAAGCTATACGAGTACCATGTTTACGAAAAAATGTCTGCAGGTATTGGTTCATCGATTTATAACGATCTGAACTATGATACTGTCTATTTTGATGAAGAACTAGCCCATGACTTTGCCTCATGGGTATATGGAGATTCAATGGAACCTAAATATCAAAGTGGTTCTGTTGCTCTCATTCGTGAGACAGGATTTGATTACGATGGTGCAGTTTATGCCGTAGTCTGTAATAGCCAGACCTACATTAAACGAGTTTATCGTGAAGAACACGGTTTAAGGTTAGTGTCTATCAATCCAAAATATGAGGATATTTTCATTTCTTATGATGAGGAACCCCGAGTTGTAGGAATCATTGTAGGAAATTTCTTTCCGGTGGAAAAATAGTTGATAGTATATGTTGATTGTTAAAAAATCTTATGAACAAAGTTTAACTAATAAGCCCCTTTATAGGTTGCTTTTCAAAAATGTACTTAGGAGAATGCTTTGTAACACATGAAGAAGGTTATCTCGAATTTCCTTTCCAAAATGTGTCCAAAATATTGACAGAATTCCAAATCTCCTAACCGGCAAGGTATAGGGATAAAAAGTAGTTATGATCGGACTATGAAATTGAAGGGACATTTAAATATTACTGTTCAGTCAAATCAATTTACTGCATTGGTTGTGATTCCGTTAAGGATGAACTGAGTCTTTATTGGGAAATCTATATTCAAACTCTGCTAATGGGCAGAGTTCTTTTTTTAGGGTGTCTTACAGATGGTTTGTTGGTACAGTATGAAAATCGTGTCTTTTTTGACAAGATTTAATAAAAATATTATAATTACTGTAGTACGTTTAGCGTACTACAGTAATTTATTTAAAGTAATTAAGGAGATATTGTTGGAAGGTTACCATGGCACTACTCCTCTAAATGCAAAGGCTATTATTGAGACAAATAAAGTAGAAATTGAACCATTTTCTATTAAACCCGATGTTGTGATACCCACGGGTCAACGTTTACCAAATGATCTAGGTCAAGGATTGTATCTATTTTTAGATAATGAGTCACAAGGATTTGATGGTAAAAAGTGTGCGAAACAGTATGCACAGAAATGGAGAAGTGAAGGGAGTAAGATTGCACTTATCCAGTTTTACTTTGATGAGGAACCTCTCTGTATTTTAGATTTAAATCTTCCAGAGAATACTACACGATTTATAAAACTTCGTAATAAGTTATATCAAAAAATAGAACAGAGCTTAACGACTTTTAAAGAGAACAAGTCGTTGGGACGAGCTAATTTAGATGGCATATTTATAGAGTATCTTGTTCAGCATGGTTTAAAAGTTAAAGTTGACGGAGTCATCAAAGATACCTACACCCCTTTTTATAGTTCAAAAAGCACGCTATCTAATTTTCCGAATGGTCGAGAATTTTGTTTGAGAAGTACTGATGCAATAGATTGGGAAGCAACTAAGGAGGTAAAATAATGGCATATAAAAATATTATTTTAGATGATTCAATTCTTGATGTTGATTTATGGTTTCCCCAAGAAGCAATCGATGAGATTGTTGAAATTATTAAAACTCATGCTAATACATCAATTGACAATCATTCACAAATGTCCAAGGGATATAAATTAGATAGTTTTTACAAGAATACTTACAAAGAATCTGCTATTAGAAGGAAAGAATATTTAAGTGATATTCCTAAATTTGTAGATTACCAATTAGCTGGAGGGCAAGTAGCATAGTGGCTGTAATATCATTTGAAAATTATGTAATAGATGAATCTTATTATAAGGTTAATGATAATTTTGACTATTCACAAGATGAGTTGAACATGCCGGCGACATTTTCAGCTGAAGTTGGAGTTGATAAAAATCAGGAGAAAGCCTATGTTATTATAAATATTAACTTAGGTAATTTGGAAGAAGAAAACGTATCAGCAATTCCTTTTACTTGTAGAGTTTCTGTTAGAGGAATTTATAGGTATAATTCAGAAGATTTTGAAACAGATGAGAACTTAAAAGAAATTTTAAGTAAAAATGCTATAGCAATTCTTTATCCTTATGTGCGTACTTATATTGCTACCCTAACTAATTTGGGTAATCAATTTCCTACCTATACGCTTCCTGTTATGAATTTTGCTGAAACTATTCAAGAGAATAATTTAGTCACTTTTGTTGGTTTTGATAGCTAATAAGTTTCAGGTTTGTTGAGGTATAATGTTTAGAACTATAAAAGGAGGAGTGTGTATCAGTCGCTTCTTCTTTTGTCTTAAATGACTTCTGCATATGCTGATATCTAGGAAAATTTTAACTTGACATGGCACTAGTACAAAGAATTATAGCCAGTAATACAAGTTAGAAATGAAGTAAATACGGTTTCCCAATTACATAAGCTCCGAAAGCGTATTTTTGATAACCTTTTGATAACCCTTAATCTGGAATAATAGGTTATAAGTGATAAGAAACGAATAAAGTATCTTATGGGTGCCTGTTATTGTTGATATTTATCAAAAGGAATAAAAAGCCAGGTCTTAAGAAAGCTCGTAAAGCTTCACAATTTAGTAAACGTTAAAACTTATTTACATTTATTGAAATCATTTCTTATTCAAAATACGGGATGCTTTTTCTGTCTAGCTTAATTTTATAAATTGGATTACTTAAAAGGGCTGCCATCCGATATTGACTTCATTGACATGAAGATGTTCATTATACTAAAAAAGCAAAGAAGAGGTAATTACTTCGTCTTTGCTTTTTTACGATTTTCCACTATACATATAGTAGTATACTTCTCCTGATAAAATTCTTTTTCTTATATTTTAGTGAACTCCATGCTGAATCACTGAGTCAAACAAGTTCTAAAATCCTGAAATTCTAACAAATGCCACGTCACCTCATCGTCATCTAAGACTGTCACAGTCTCGCCTTTAAAACAATGTGGGATAGGGACAGTTTTCTTTTGAAATGGATGTAAAACAACCATATCTACTAATTTATTGTTGAAAATTATATGCAGACAAAGGATGTCATCAATATGATTTTCAACCACTAGATAAGTTTATAACTCTAGATGATTGTACAAACCTGGCTGTTGTGTCATATAGTATTCAAAATTTTTCATGCTTAAACTTCCACTTCCTTCATTGTTCTATAGACTAAAATGATTGTCTCAGTTGTAAGTGAGTAGACTAATTTACAAAAGCTGATTTCAACGAGACAATTCGATCACATTGTTTCGCATGGTCTAAATTATGTGTGACGATTAGAATTGTTTTTCCAAACTGATCTCTCAACGACCGAATTAAGTCAAATGATTTTTGAGCCATATCAGGATCCAATGAACCTGTTGGTTCATCTGCCAAGATGATATCACCTGGTTTTAGAATAGCTCTCACGATGGCGATTCTCTGCTGCTCACCTCCAGATAATTCATTGACCTTGCTATCTAGTCTATTTTCCAAACCAACAAACCGCAAGGTTTCTTTAATCTTTTTCTCCTTCTCTTCCTTAGAGAAATTAGTAAAGGTCATAGCAAGCATGAGATTATCTTTTACACTGGATGTAGAGATGAGTGCATTTGATTGAAATAGATAGTTGATAACATTCTTTCGATAGTTAACCGCAGAACGCGAATTCACTTTTGGTAAGATCTTCCCGTTGATTAAAATCTTACCACTATCAATATTATCCAAAAGGCCAATCATATTGAGTAACGTAGATTTTCCAGAACCAGATGGCCCTACTAAAGCTACAAATTCATTTTCCTCAACATCAAAACTTAAGTCTTTTAAAATCTCACGTGACCCAAATTTTTTTGACACATTTTGTACGGAAATCATAGACATTAAATCACCCCTTAAACGATTGTATGAGACTTTCTCCTTCTTTACGGAATAGATTGAAGTAAAGAAGTAATAATTGGAAAGCAAATGTAACTAGTGTTAAAACTATTCCCAACTTAGAGCCTAGTAAGATAGAAACTAGTAGTTCTATCGCAGAAACACCAACGACAAGAGAAAGAACACCGCTATACCTCTTCCAAGGAGAAAAGCCCATGAAGTATTGTACATACAGTTTTTCTTCGAAAAGCAAGCGATAAATCAAGACAAAACTCCAAAAGATAGCCATCATAGTAAAGACAATAATAGCAATGATACTTCCAAATAGGTAGAAAGTATAGCCGAGATCTTTCTGAAGTCCATTGATATAATTCTTAACCGTTGTAAATTTCAGTGCATTGTCTGATAAATCAGGGAACTCATTTTCTAAAATTGATTTTACCTGATTCATTGTTTCCTTATCACGAACTTTCAAAATTCCGTCATATCCACTCACAGATAGGTTTGCTGATTCCATGAAGTACAAGTTTTCAGGAGCTGCTACAAAAATAACAGGTTCTTCACTAGTTACACCTCGATCGATTGATCTTGACCAAGTAAAAATGGACTTAGATGGCTGATAGGTTCTAAATAAAAATCTTGGATTTTCTGTAAACTTAGTCCCTATATCCCCTGGTTTTACTCGAACAACTTCTTGTAAATAAGCCTTCATGGTTTCAACATCCGCTGAACCTAGAGTATCAGGAATAAGGTACAATCTGGCACCATTACGTATTTCGGATAATTCTTCATTACTTAACTCAACTCCTAGTTCAGATAAGTAATTATAAGAATAGGTTAAATACCAAAATGGTTTTTTAGGAACATTTTGATACGTACCATAGATTGTATCAAGGTATTCTTGCCCGAGATATTCTCCCTGAGCAATATAAACACCTGGAATCTCTGAAATTCGTTGGTAAAAGTGATACATGCTGCTTTCTAATGAATTTGTATTACCAGAGTAGGTTCCTATATCATCCCCTTCTACAAAATCCGAAATAACATACATATTTTCGACACTTTTCCACTCCCTAGCTACTTTGACATTATCAATGAACTGATTCATTGGCGCATCTAAGGAATGACTAACTGCTATTAATAAACCAGCTACTAAAGTATAGAATAACAAACTGGTTGCCATTAATGGTTTCATTGGTAACCGTTTATGAATTGCAGCTAATGGAGAAACCAAATAAACAACAATACTTGGAATAATTAATGTTAGCAATAGTAACAAGATTGAAAGACTTGTACCCGCAAAGACTAACACAAATGATGATAATCCAAAACTAGCCCAACCTGACAAAAACCAAGTTGCTAGTGCGGAAACAGGTGCAATATAAATAGAAAACAGAAGAGAATCCTTGAAGAGGGCAGACCACAACTCCTTCCTATCCCATCCAAGTAGTATCAATGTCCCAAAATGTTTAAAGGATTGTAAAACACATATTAGGAAAAGAACAAGAAGAACCATAGCATTTACTGCAATACTAGCAGCTAAAACGATTGGCACAATTCCCTCAACAGTATTACTGCCAAAACTCTCTCTAATCAAGTCTTCAACAGAAATCCCAGTAATGGATGAGAGATTTGATAAAAACGTTTCTCTTGAGAGGTTGTCCTGAAGACCATTGATATGATATATCCCGTTTATTGTATTTGTTTCTTGAAAAATATGGTCTAACCGATTAATAACAACAGGGGTTGTAAATAACAAGCTCGGTAATTCATAGAGCATATTATCAGTTCCCTTATCAAGTCCAATAGTCAAGTTATTGTCACTATGGGATAATAAATCTGAAATTTGTTGGCGTGATAAAATTATTTTACCACCGTTTGTAAAATCTGAAAAACCTTCAGGATTGCCAAGAACATCTAAATATATTCTATTTATTGAACCATCCCTACTACTATTTGTAGTACGTTTCGTCCAAATAGACAAGTCACTTTGTTCCAAAAAGTATTGGTATACACTTTGCGACTGTTCTTCAGATAATCTTTGAAGATAAACTGTAACTGTCCTAGAATTACGGTTATAACTTTGCCATGCCTCCTCATACTGAACACCTGTAAAAAAAATTGCCATCAGAGCAAGTAGTACGCTCTGAATGGCAATCAAAAACAGGATTAAGTACTTCATTTTACCTAATAACATGTTTTTGTATGTCATAGGCGCTTACCTACAATTCCAGTAACATTGTGCTGTACCACTTCCAATATATCTAGATGCACGTGCTTCAATTCCTGGCCGTTTCCAACCTGAGAAACCTCCGTTAGCACTTGCTGCGTGTTCATACACACCAGATTGAACGTGTGAGTAACTCCAAAGTCCTACTGTACGACCATAGTTCCAATAAACGGCAGAACCTTTATAATAAACTGTTGCGGCAGAAGCGATTGAACCACCTGCACCAGCTAGGGTAAGAGCAAGTAACGATGTTGAAATAATCTTCTTAATTCTTTTCTTCATAACATAGTCTCCATTTCATTTTTGACTAAAACTAACAATTACAACTCTTTTTTAGTAACTTATGACAACTTAGTACATTGGCAACTATCCTTTCTTTGAACTGGTAATACTACCAGCTTATTCATAAAATTTTACAATTCATATTTTAAAATTTTACAGAATATAATTCTCCAGGATCAAAGCCTAAAGGGGCGGGAGCGGGATTTATCGATGGTTTACCAACAATAACTAATAAACCCGCTAATAAAACTGCGACAACAAACTTTTTAGTTGCTTTCTTCATATCTTGCAACCCCTTTCATATTCCTTGATTGTATTCTATCACGCAGAAAATTATTTGTCAATTATATTTATAAAGATTTTTTTATTTTTATTTTTTTATTATGAATATGTTTATTTTTAACCGTAGAAATAACTCGTTTCATGAGAGATGTTATAATAAATGCATATAAAAAACAACACAGTAAAGACTGAGTTGTCTATAACAATTATGCTGGGAATGTTTCATTGATAAAACGCTCAAGGTCTAAAGCCGTCTTATCATTTCCCTCTAGCAGGTATGCACGCTGCGCTGTTACAAAGTACTGTTTAACGGCATCTTTATGGGCAAAACCTTCACTAACATTCCCAAGTAAACAGTAAAGATTAGCTAAACAGTAGAAACTATTATTTTTGAGACAAATACCAATCGTTTCAAAAGTCTCACTTATCGCTCTCTCTGTTTGCTGGTTTAACCATAGATACCGACAAAAGTTATACCGACATTTAATCAGAATTTCAAGTTCATCAATTGTCCGAACCTTAACACTCTTAAAAAGATTGGTCATGCGATTATAGACTTCTTCAAATTTTGAGAGTTCATCCGTCTGAAAGTAAAAGTGTAATAAACTATTTGAGATATTCAAATATTCCCAATCATATTCGCTATATTTTGACAAAATAGCTTCTAATTTTTTGATCGCTTCATTCTGTTTAAGGTCATGGTTAAACAACACAATAGCCTCTATCCACTGAAGGTATAACTGATCGGAGAGAGGGAGTTTTACTGTCTTCGCAGCTTCTAACTCATAGATATATTTTAGTGAATCATAATCTCGTAAGTCTAAGAATTTCTTAGATACAGCACGAAATTGAGTCAAAAACTCCGATTCGACATGGATATCCTCGTCAAAAAAGTAGTCCATTGATACATTTAGCTTTTTTGCAAGGGCATATATTAAGTCTGAGCCAGGACTATAGTCTGCATCTCGCTCAATTTTACTGATTTGGGCCTGTTCACAGATACCAGCAGCCAATTCAACCTGAGACAAATTCAGTTCTTTTCTCCGACTACGCATTCGGCTCGCCAATAGTTTCCCCATATGGCCACCTCTATTCTATGTAATATTTATCTTTATATCACAAATTATAACATTATGACTTTTATTTTTCAATTATTCATACTCACCTAAAATCAAAAACTAATCCAACTTCTATGAACAATAGTACTGTCCAATGCAAGCTCCTAATCACTTCTTGCAACTTATCAATGACTTCATTGAGAGTTTTAAACATCTTGTTCTTGAACCCTCGCTTCCGAATCTCTGCCCAGACTTGCTCAAGAGGTAAATTCTTATCCCCAAATTCATGGAATTTCATATTTCAACTCCTTACTGTAGGACTTTCACTAGCTACATCCCTAGTTTGATGTTATTGTACTGATATTTTTAGACAGAGTTTTTATTATCCAACCTACAAAAAAGAGAGAACTTGCCACTCCTTTCTGAAACCTATACCTCCACCTATTTCTCCAGTTTTATCACCTTATCATAGCGCTTCAAGTCCTCTTCACTATAGTGATGAATCACTTCTACGAGTGTTTGAGGGAGCGAGAAGAGAAGTTGACTGATTTTCTCTTGATTTTTTAGGTCCAGATTGGCTTTGACTTCATCAGCTAGGATAAATTGGCGGTTGTGATAGAGAGCACGTGCAATTTCTAACCGCTGCTTCTCACCGCCTGACAGAGTCTGGTTACTAGGGGTTTTGCTTTGAAGAGCTTTCAAACCAGTTTGTCGCAGGATTTCATCCATCTTTACGGAATCCAATTCTTGTCCCAGAGCAATATTTTCCTCTAGGCTCAAACCATCAAAGATATGAGTAGACTGGAGAATATAGGCTCCTGCCTGATAGAGTTCATCCGAGGTTAACTCTTGCCCATGGTAGCGAATCCGACCATGACTGGGCTTAATTTCACCATAAATTAGGTTCAGTAAGGTGGTTTTCCCAGACCCACTTTCTCCGATAATGGCAATCTTTTCGCCTTCCTCAATAGTTAGGTCACAAGGGGCTAGAATTTCTTGACCATCACGCACTACACTGACTTGCTTTAACTGGATAGGAAAGACAGAACCTTCGAGAACAGAAGGCATTTCAAAGCCCACTCCCAGCAATTTTTGATATTTATCACAGAGAGACTTAGCTGATTTTCTAGTATTGATAAAATAAGACAACTCCTGAAATTGATAGCCAATATTATACGATACTAGATAAATCCCTACAAAGCCGGCTGCAGATAGGTAGTTATAATAGGTCATAAAACCACCAATGACAATAGGCGCAACAGAGCAAAAAGCATCAATTCCATTGATAAAGAGACTATTTATGGTCCGTTGCTTCTCATAGGCGATTTCTTCCTTTAGAGCCTTATGCAAATCTTTGGAGAACAGTTTGTAAAACAAACTTTGTCCCCGATAATACCGTATGGAACGAGCACCTGCGATCATATTGGTTGCTTGAGAGACATAAGCTTGGTTCGCCAGGGATTTCTCCTTCGTAATTTCATCCAAACGTTTAGAGCCAATTCCACTACAAAGAACAGGTATCGAATAAAAAATGACAAATAGCAAGCCAAGATAAAAATTAGTCCAAAGAGCATAACAGATAGAGACGGTTGTAAATCCCAAAGAAGAAATGATAATAACAGTCGGCTCAATATAATTATCTTCTAGCTGTTTTACATCATTTTCCAAGTCTGACAAAACTTCTTCATCCGCTATCCGACGGCTATATAGAAAAGTCTGAAAGATAGCCTTCTTAATACCCGACTTGAAGTCTGTCAGCACTCGTGCATAGTAATAACGTTTCCCCGCCAAACCCAGCAAGAGAATCAAATTTCCAACAATCCCCCAAAACAAGACCTGCCATAGCAAATGCAACTGGTGATTGGTAAAACTAGAGACAATATACTGAATCAAAGCTGGTGTAATGATAGCCTCCAGCCAAGTAATCATAATCGCTATAAAATAGAAGAATAAGTGCTTCTTGGTTACATAAGATCTAAGCATAACGTATAAACCTCCTGAAGTTATTTACCAACTTAGATAGTCGCTCTTTATCTCTAGAAAGGTATATAATTTGTTGTATGCAATATTCCATAAGTTCTGGCTTGTGGCATTCTATGAATTCTCCATTCTCGTTAATGACAGTGGAATAACCATCAATTACATTGGCAACACATTCTATACACATACCTCTACACCAGCAATCTTTACACTTAGAAAAATTATCCTTATTATTAAATGTTTCAACATTTGGACTATTATGACTCCCCCAGAATCTAAAGCACAACTTCTTACTTCCATCTACGTCAAAAGTAATTGTATTGGAAGGATCAATATCATCGCAGAAAGTATGGTTTGTACTCTTGTAAATCATAGATATTAAAACATCGTATAAGATTGGGCTAATAAATGCTTTCTCATTACAATCAATTACATTCTGAATAGAAGTATCTATAAAAGTTTTTCTTTCAGATAAACTTTTTTCCATTTCTTTAACAATAAGTACTTTATTTTTTTACTGAAGACATCATTAACATTAAAATGAACATCCATCTCAGTAAAAATATTTGAAAATAGCTTCTCTACTAATACCATTTTTTTGATGAATACGAGTATACGTTGATGCAATTTCGAAATTATCATAATCAATACTTTTTAAATACTTAATGAATCTCAGAGTCTTTCTATGACTTCCTTTTCCCCTTAACCTATCATGAACAACCTCTGGTCCATCTAAACTAATTGTTAAAAATGGATGAAATTTATTTAACATATGCTTTACTCGATGATTCAAAACAGTACCATTAGTTACAGTCTCAACTTTTAATATATTTAAAAATTTAGATAATTTCTCAATAAAATATACAAACAACTCAATATTTAAAAAAGGCTCTCCTCCAAAAAGTATTAATCGATTAATTTGTTTTATTCCCTTACTTACAATTTCCTGAATTATCTTATCAGCAGTATCAAAATCCATTACTCGATTGTTCATGCCATAGTTTCCACCATCAGCATAACAGTACGAACACGATAGATTACAGCTATTTGAAATATTTATTACAACTTTCTTCAAGATTCCATCATCAAGATTATCCAAAGTATTCGACGTATTTTTATATTCAGGTGAAGAAGACAAAGTAAAAGAAATGGAATCAAAATAATATGTACCAAAATCAGTATCAATTTTTTTTATCATAGCAATCCTCATTAATGAAAACAGAGATGGGGAAATTTTTCCCCACCTCGGAAGAAACTATCGACCGCCACCACAAGAATGACTTGGTCCACAGTTATTATTAACAACATAACCTTGATCAAACTCTAAAAGCTCTTCAAGGTCAATAACTTGTAGTTCTTCCATTATTTTCACCTCCTATGTTTTATATAGATATCATATTACCATTTTAGGAGCGCTATAAAAAATTCCCTTTTACACAATTTATTCTAAATCGTTCAACACTTGTTCTAAATGATGTTCAAACGTACATGCTAACTGTTGACTATTTACTAATTTCATTGCTGCGATACATTTTCTCATCTCAATTAAAGCATATTGATTATGAGTTTTCTTTAAATCGTACAAATTTTTCGCATAATGAAACACTAGTTTTTCATAAATTTCAGTTTCTGAGAAGTTACAAAATTTTAGTTGTTTTTCAAAATAAAGAGCATCTATTAGCTCGTTTCGTTCAATACATGTTATATAGGCATTTAACAACATGGTCGATAGTAAACGACGATTATTTGGAATATCTCTATAAAATTCAGAGCGATGGCACATTTCTTTTGATAAAACCATCATAGTTTCATGATTTAAAACATCTAATGTATTCATAAACAACAACAATTCATAACACCCCCAGTATTCTACAGAAAATAAGTACTCACTGACAAAACTAATATCTTGATCTGTCACATAGATCTTTCCTGATAAGTCCTGTAAACGAATCTTAACCAAAATCGTATTTAGCTCATAAAAAGGGTCTTTCTTCTCTTTTTTTTCCAACAAACTAATCAGTAAATTTTCCATACCAACGATATCTCGCTTTGCTACTAATAAACGAATTTTCTCTAACAATTCATTAAAGTCATCTCTATGAAAATCGCGCGCCGCGTATATAAATTCTTCAATTGGCATATTAATTGCTTCAAGTGCTAAAATGAATTTTGTAATAGTTAAGTCAGCTTCTTCATGCTCAAACCTTGACAGGTGAGAACTTGATACTCCACATTTAGAAACATCTTTTAGTGACAGTCCTCTTGATTCTCTAAATTTTTTAAAAATTTTTCCGTATTTCATTTAAAGTACCTCTTAAATTGTGTATAAGGGAATTTATTACAATATCTTGAATAACATTATATCATAGGAGAAAAAGAAAAGAGGTTGCTATTATGAATAAAAAATTATTTTTTTACTTATCTTTAGTAATATTTGGAGGAATCATAGTTATAGGAGTTGGATAATTTCACTCTCTTATAAAAAGAGGCTGGGACAAAAGTCCTAGCCTCTCAATTGTCTTTGGATTGTCGAGCAAGACGCAGTGGTTGAGTAGGCTCTACTACGCTGATTTCATTAGCTTTTACAAACCTACTCAACTGTGCGGAGGTGGGATGACAAAATCAAATTCTAACGAATTACCGATTTCTGGCCCACTCTCTTTTTATAGTGTTTGACGTGCAAATAAATTAACCTAACGAAAACTATCTTTTTAAAATCAATTATTTTAAAGGTCTTTTTTATATCATTCGTAAAGTCAGGTAGTGTAAAATAAGTTGTGCAACAGTCATACAAGTTATGAGATGAACGATTAAATACTAATTTAATACATACAACTATTGTATTGAATATCTTTATTGTTACAGAAGTTAAATAATTGAGATAATGAAAATCCTATGAAATCAAAGTCTCATAGGATTTTTTGTTTTGTTTATAGCTCAATAACTGAATTTTAACTGATTAAATATTCCATAAGAATATATGAATATTTAAAACGGATAACTTCTAGTCTTGATTAAAGTTTAAATTTGGTATCAGAATCGCTCCATATGCTCCTTCAGAAAACATACCAATATATAGCCTAAACTTTTCTATCATTGGTGTAATAAGTGCTTGTTGAAATTCACTATCCTGCGAAATATCTTCTGGTAAATCTGAAGCTAAGACTGAATATATAGCATCAATATCAGCAACAACTCGATACTGACTATCTGGATAAGAAATTTCCATCTTTATCAGTATAAGTTGATTCTCTTGTCCTTCCTCTCTGTCAGGAAGATTCAGATTAATTGAAGCTCTTCCATCTTCTTCAACTTCTCCTGTATTATGAATATTAAATTCGAATTTGCTAAATGTTATTCTTCTTATCTCTATATTTTTTGACTTCATTTTAACCTCCAATAGACCATGAAATTACTTTATTATCTTGTAGTCTATTATTAGTAATATTCTGCTCTTTATATGGTTGTATTTTTTCAGATTGATTTTTTACAATGATTGTTTGATGAATATGTTGCTCTGGTGCAGAAACCTTTTCTGCAATGGTTTGACTAAATTTTTTAGTCATATGCTCAAATTGCTCTGCTAACTGTTCAACAACATTTTGAGTTTGTTTGAATAACCCATCATTAATCAATTGTACTATAGTTTGATTTAAACTAACTCCTTCAATCTCAGATCGTTCTTTAACATCTCTATGTAATGTTTTAGGTAATCTTAGCGTTATTTTTCCACTATACTCTTCCAGAGAGTTCTCAAGGGGTTCTTTAATTTGTCTCCCCCACTCAAGATTAGCCTCAATCCAATCTGCTTTAGCTAATTCAATCTCATCATAAACTTCTTCTAAAGATTCACCATAAACGATTAGTCCTGGTAACTCTTTAATAGAGGCAGTAAATAATACTTCATCCTCGTCAAAAATTTGTCCAATTAAAATCGGATAGTTCAATCCAAGATAGTATTCTTTATCTTTCATCATCTAAACCCTCCTCCAATTCTATCACTTTCTCAATCATTTTTATAACATTCTTCACATAAACCGGCTTTATTGGCTTATGTCGTGGTATTGGATAACTCTCCTCCAATAGAGCATGAGAGGTTATTGAATGATTGGTTCCTTGCTTCCACATAAAACCATATTTTTTACACAGAGATTCTAAGCGTTCAGGGGTAACAGATTTGGGGTCATTTTTTATTTTTTGCAACTCTTTTTCCTTGCCCATGATATACCTCATTCATAGCGACACCATATATAGTGTCATATTGATTATATACAAAAAAGTTGGTGATTTCAAGGATTTCTTTTATTTTCAGTAAAATAACTAAATTTTAACTGATTAAGATACTCAAGTGATTATTTCGGCTAAATCTAGCATAGCTTTTTTCAATCTTATCTTTTCCTTTTTGCATAACATTAAGGTAGATTTTTTTCAATAACTTTCCGAAAAAAATATCTGTTTTTTTCGGAAAGATGGCTAATAATCTTTATGAATTATAAAAAGCGAAATTTATAACCAAAAAATTTTTTAGAGCTATTCTATCTACTTCTAGTCCACAAACATATAAAAAGAGGCATTTAAGCCTCTTTTTCTCTCCTTCAAACACTCTGTCACTGTCCATTTACTGTCCAATATAATGTAATATTATTGAATATCGTTAATTTTTTTTGAACTCTAAAGCCTTTAAAATCAAGATTTCTAATGATATCAAGACCTAAAAAATCTTAAATTAAGTTTTGCATAAACACGACGAATCTCCTGACTACCAGCCTCGCCTTTCTGAAGAAGGCTTTCTTCATCGGTGTAACGATTGGCATCCGTTACATACTCTGTTTCATATGGAAGGATTACCGTTTCTGTCTCTGTTACTGTCCCTTCCGTAACTTGATAGGTTGGATTCTCCGGTTGAACGGGAGCTTCGCCGACGTGACCTTCTTCTTGTGTCCCTTTGGCTTCCACCACACCTGTATAGGCTGGGTTCTCTGGTTGAACAGGGAGCTTCACCGACATGACCTTCTTCCTGTGTTCCCTTAGCTTCCACCACACCTGTATAAGCTGGGTTCTCCGGTTGAACAGGAGCTTCGCCGACATGGCCTTCTTCTTGTGTCCCTTTGGCTTCCACCACACCTGTATAGGCTGGGTTCTCTGGTTGAATAGGGGCTTCGCCGACATGGCCTTCTTCTTGTGTTCCCTTTGGCTTCCACCACACCTGTATAGACTGGGATTCTCTGGTTGAACAGGAGCTTCACCGACATGACCTTCTTCTTGTGTCCCCTTAGCCGTTACAACTGGAGAAGGACTGGGTTGAGGGGTTGGTTGGGCATCTTCTTTTGTCCCGACAGCAAGAATTTGTGAAACTGGTTCTTTAGTGACCTTGCTTTCAACGACTCTGCGAACTTCTTGTCCATCTACCACACTCACTTCTGTCAATAGGGTCCGCTCCCCATTTTGACCAGCAGTCAGCACCTTGGTTTGCCCTTTAGCTAATGTGGGATCAGCTTGTTTGACAGTTTCAAATGGCACAGGCTCAGTAGAGACTTCCAGGCTTGGTTTTTCAACTTGAGGAAAGGCTGGAGCGACTTCTGGGGTCACACGCGCTTGTGGTTCCACTTGTGGAATCCCTGTACTTGTTTTGATCGTTCCTTCTACAGAAGGTTTCGTTTCCTGCATAGCCTTTGGCTCTTGTAAGCTCGTCTTTTGGACTGACGGGTAGCGCAGATAACCAATATAGTCATAGCCGTCAATTTGAATCACGCCATTTGCAAGATCTTTGCTCGATGCGATCGCAAGATCCTGATTATAGGCGCGCAAAACTTGATTTTGTAGGGCTGCGACTTCAACTGGAAGTAGAAGACTTTGTCCCATGGCTCCAATCAAAAGGACGCCCATGACCTTCTTCCGGTGCTTTTTAGAGAGTAAGAGGACCGCAAAGGAAGCAGTGGCTAGACTTAGCCCAAAAAGGGCGACTTCCTGACTTCCTGTTTGAGGAAGAACCGACTGAGTTGCTTCCTTCTTCTTATAGACGAGATAGAAAGTATCTTCATTTTGATATGCTTCAGGGATTGCATGAATCACCTGTGCTTTTTCTTCAGCGGTTAGCTCTTCTTCTGTCACATATCCTAAGTGCACATGAGCAGGTAGGGTCACCTGATCTGCTTGGACAGGACGAGCTCCTAACAAGCTTCCTCCTAATAAAGGCTCCAATGGCTACCGGACCAACACCGACAGATAATTTTCGAATCGAATATTTGGTCATTTTTTCAAACGTTTGTTTCGCTTTTTTCATCCTAAAATTCCTATATAGTAATATTTAACCCTCGAGCAGGGACCTGATTATTATTAGAGAGGCTGGGATCCTTTCCAGAAATAAGAACCTTCCCGGGATTTTTTACCTTTACCTATCTTATCTTTTTTCTTCTATTTTAGCAAGCTCTAAAACTCAAAAAAATGAACCGTTTTCTTTATAGGAGGAAAGCAACACAAAAAACGCCTCGAAAGGCGTTTGTATCATAGATCTATTTATAAGGATTGGTACAAATCATTGTATCGTTGACTAGCCGTATCCCATGAGAAGTCACGCGTCATAGCTTGCTCTTGCAGACCATACCAAGCCTGTTTGTCATTGTAGTAGACAGCCAAGGCTTCATCAACTGCCCAGTTAAACCAATAGCCAGACAAATTATTGAAGCTAAAGCCTGTTCCACTTCCATCAACAGCATTATACGGTTGGACCGTATCTCGAAGTCCGCCGACTTCATGCACCAAAGGAAGAGTTCCATAACGCATGGCCATCATCTGAGAAAGGCCACATGGTTCAAAGCGGCTTGGCATCAAGAAGACATCCGACGCTGCATAGATTTCTTGAGCCAATTGGACATCAAATGTGATATTCGCTGAAAGTTTATCTGGGTAGGCTTGACCAAACCAAGCAAAGGCATTTTCAAATCCAGGATCTCCTGTACCGAGCAAGACAATCTGAATATCCTTTTGCAAAGAGTTGATGCAACTCTTCTACCACAACATCAAAACCTTTTTGACGTGTCAAACGAGAGACGATCCCAAACAAAGGAACATCATCGCGAACAGGTAGACCAACACGTTCTTGAAGAGCTCGTTTGCTAGCTGCTTTACCTGAAAGATCTGAGAGACTGAAGTGATACGTCAAGAGTGGATCCGTTTCAGGATTATACAGATCCGCATCAATCCCGTTAACAATTCCGGTCACCTTGCCAGACTCCATCCGAAGGATCTGATCCAAGCCACAACCATATTCAGCAGTCATAATCTCATGCGCATAGCTAGGAGAAACGGTTGTTACACGGTCAGCATATAGAATACCAGCTTTCATCCAGTTCAGGCAATCATTCCACCGAAGCGTTCCATCTGCATAGCGTTCAAATCCCAACTCGAATAGATCCCATAACATTCCTGGGTCAAACTGACCTTGGAATTCCAAATTATGGATGGTCAATACTGTCTTTAATTCCCATGATAAGCTTGAATCCAACGGTATTTTCTCCTTCAGCAAGAAAGGAATCATCGCTGTATGGTAATCATGGGCATGAAGAACATCTGGAATGAAGTCAACCCGTTCCATCGTTTCTAAAGGTCGCAAGCTGGAAGAAGGCAAAGCGTTCGCCATCATCAAAGTCACCATACACATGGCCTCTAAAGAAATAGTGTTGGTTATCAATAAAGTAAAAGGTGACGCCATCGCGCACAATGCGTTTCACACCCACATATTGACTTCTCCAGCCAACCTTTGGTCTCAAAATGCAAGACATCTTCGATTTGATCTCCCAAACTTGGCCTCTACCATATCATAGTATGGGAGGATCACGCGCACATCATGACCACTTTTTCGCTAAGGATTTAGGGAAGAGCGCCAATAACGTCTCCCCAAACCCACCCTGTTTTTAGAAAAACGGTGCTCCTTCAGCTGCAACAAATAATAGTTTCATTAGACAATATCCTCTGTAACAATCGTTCCTTTTTTAACCACGACAGGTGCTTCTTCTGTCCCACGAATCGTCACACCAGCAGCCACTTCGACACCCTTATCCAGAATGGCATGTTCGACGATTGCATTTTCATGAATCACAACACCAGGGAAGAGAAGACTACTGCGGACCTCTGAACCTTCATGAAGGCGTACCCGACGGGAAACAACGGAACGTTCAACGGTTCCTTCTACAATACTACCCGAAGCAAATTGAGACGTTTTAATATGTGAAGTCTTGGAATAATACGTTGGTTCTTCATTCTTCACTTTTCGTATACACCTTTTTGATTTGGTGAAAAGAGCTTCATGAATTTTTGGTTTTCCAACATATCCAAGTTTGCATGGTAGTATGATTCAACTGAATGAATATTTGCTAGAGTAGCCTGTATATTCAAAGGCAAAAGCATTGTATTCCACCGCCAAATCACGCAAGATATAGCGCAATTTTTGTGGGTATTCTTTCTTAGCTTCTTCTTCAATTTTTTCAATCAACCAAGGAGTATCCACAATAAAGACATCTGTTGACATGTTGTAGACTTCATCAGGATACTTGCCATCAAAACAGTTTTTGCTCCGTAACATGGTCTGTTTCATCAATTTCCAAGACAGCATTCACTTCAGAGATAGTTTTGAAGATGCAACTTTTTATAAACCACTGTAATCGGACGATCAATGGTATTATGCAAAGGTGGAAAAATCTGATTGAGGTCAATATTCATCAAAACATCACAGTTTAAAGCAACTGTTTGGTTGGAACCAGACCGTTTCAAATAGGTCAATAATTGTTGGTAGTATTCTGGCCCTACCGTTGTATTTTCAACTGGAGTATTATAGATTCCGAGGTAATAGTGGCTCAATAAAGTAGACAAGCCCCACTCACGACCTGAACGAATATGGTCAAAGACCGAACTAATATTTTCTTGTTGGAAAATCCCAAAAACACTACGAATACCAGCATTTGCAAGACTAGACAATGGGAAGTCAATCAAGCGGTATTTCCCATCAAACGGTAGGGATGCTACCGGACGATGGCTGGTCAAAGTGGACATATCATGATACCCAACTGTATTTCCTAAAATGGCTGAATATTTATCAATCTTCATCTGTTGCTACCCCCACTTTCATTGTAACCGACAACTTGTACTTCCTCTGTTCCATCAATCACGACACCTTCTGCAATGATTGCACCTTCTCCGATAATCGCGCGTTTCACGACAGCTCCTTTACCGATAATGGCATTGCTCATCACGACAGCATCTTCAACAACTGCTCCTTCACGAACTTGAGCTTCTGTTGATAAGATGGAGTGTTTGACAGTACCGTCTACCAAACAACCATCGACTACAAGAGAATCTTCGATGTGAGCATGTTCCCCAAAGAAGTTTGGTGGTGAAATAAGGTTGCGTGAATAGATTTTCCAGTGACGATCGCGACTATCCAAGGCATTATTTGGATCGATATATTCCATATTGGCTTCCCAAAGAGACTCAATCGTACCAACGTCTTTCCAATAACCATTGAATTCATAAGCATAAACACTTTCGCCTGATTCTAGATAAGTTGGAATGACATTTTTACCGAAGTCTGACATATCGATATCGCTCTTTTCAGCAGCAACCAACATATTGCGCAGACGAGCCCAGTCAAAGATGTAAATCCCCATGGAAGCCTTGGTGGATTTTGGTTCAGCTGGTTTTTCTTCAAATTCGACAATCCGATTATTGGCATCTGTATTCATGATTCCAAAACGGCTTGCTTCCTTCAAAGGTACATCTAGGACTGCAACAGTCAAGCTTGCGTTATTATCCTTGTGTGCTTGAAGCATGTCATCGTAATCCATCTTGTAGATATGATCCCCAGATAGAATCAAGACATATTCCGGATTGATGCTATCGATATAGTCGATGTTTTGGAGAATGGCATGACTAGTTCCTTCGAACCACCGATTTCCTTCACTAGCTGAATAAGGTTGGAGAATAGATACACCCGTATTGATTCCATCCAAGCCCCAGCTGGAACCATCCCAATATGGCTGTTAAGGGCAAGTGGTTGGTACTGTGTAATCACACCAACATTGTGAATTCCTGAGTTGGCACAGTTTGAGAGAGCAAAATCGATAATCCGATAGCGCCCACCAAATTGAACCGCAGGTTTCGCGATGTTTTTGGTTAATTTTCCAAGACGTGTTCCTTGCCCACCGGCAAGAATTAAAGCGAGCATTTCATTCTTCATTGACTACTTCCTCTTTTTAAAGCCTGGACTCCTATAGAGTCAACCGATCGTCATTTCTTATCTGATGTTTTAGATTTCGTTTTGCGAACCTTGCGTTTCACCTTCCAAATGCTAGCCCCTAAAGCCGGCAAAGTAAAGGTCAAAGTTTGTTCATAATCCTTCCACAGTCCCTCTTGAGACTGAACTGTCGGATTGTGCTCTTTCCAGACACCTCCCCATTCTTCTAATTCTGTATTCCAAATTTCTTCATAGACCGCTGATACAGGCACACCAATCGTAAAGTCCTTGCGTTCTACTGGTGCCATATTGAAAACGCACACCAAAAGATCGCCCTTACGATTTTTCCGGACCATAGACAAGACGCTCTGATCCCGGTTATCTGCATCAATAATCTCTAAGCCATCAAAGCTATCATCAATCTCCCACAATTCCTTGTGTTCTTTGTAGAAATGATTGAGCTGAGAAGTAAAACGACGCATCTTAGCATTCATTTCATCCTCTAGATTGCCCCATTCCAGTTGCTCTTCTGACTTCCATTCCAAAAATTGACCAAATTCCGAACCCATAAAGAGTAATTTCTTACCTGGATGGCAAATCTGATAGGTCAAGAGGTTACGGAGTCCAGCAAATTGATTGTAACGATCTCCCCACATCTTATGCATCAAACTCTTCTTACCATGCACCACTTCATCATGTGAAAATGGTAGTAAGAAGTTTTCAGAAAATGCATACATGAAACTAAAGGTTACCAGGTTAAAGTCAAATTTCCGGTAGATGGGATCTTCTTCGTAGAATCGAAGGATATCATTCATCCAACCCATATTCCATTTATAGTCAAAGCCAAGTCCACCTTCTTCTTCAGAACCCGTGATCTTTTGACCAGCAGAACTTTCTTCTGCAATCATCATGACATCTGGGTGTTCGTTCTTGATAATCGCATTCAACCGTCTAAGGAAATGAACGCCTTCGTAGTTGAGGTTTCCACCATCAATATTTGGTGTCCATGGACCACTATCGTAGTCAAGATAGAGCATATTGCTCACAGCATCGACCCGAATCCCATCTAAATGATAGGTATCAATCCAAAACTTCAAACTAGAAATCAAGAATGACTGGACTTGATTCTTTCCTAAGTCGAAGTTCAAAGCTCCCCATCCGTAGTTATGGGCACGATGTTCATCCTGGTATTCAAAGGTTGGTGTTCCATCATAATACGCCAAGGCATCATCATTGATAATGAAATGTCCTGGTACCCAATCCACGATCACTCCGATATTGTTGAGGTGGCATTCTTCCACGAAGTCTTGAAACTCTTCTGGACTACCATAAGTCTGCTCGAGTGCAAAATATCCCATGAGCTGATAGCCCCAACTCAAGCCCAATGGATGGGCCATCACTGGCATAAATTCCACGTGGGTGTAGTTCATCTCCACTAAATACGGAATCAATTCTTCTTTTAGTTGTTTGAAGGTATAGGAACTGTGATCCTCATTACGTTTCCACGATCCTGCGTGAACCTCATAAATATTAACAGGTCGTTCCTTAAAACCAAGTTTTTTGCGGCGTGCTCTCCAAAGACCATCTTTCCAGTTTTTCTCTGGAATGGTCTTAATAATAGATCCTGTATTGGGTCTCTTTTCCATCCATAACGCTAGAGGATCGATTTTTTGCACCTGATGACCATTTTGTCGAGTCACCAAATACTTGTAAATATCTCCCTCTTTTGCATCGGAACAGAAGACTTCCCAGACGCCTCCTTCATTACGAACCATTGGAATTTTATGAGCTTCCCAATCAGTGAAATCACCAATCAGATCCACCGCCTGAGCATTGGGAGCCCAAACACGGAAGGTAAAGCCTTCTTGTTCTCCCCTTGTTTCCTTGTGAGCTCCTAAGTACTCTTGAAGATGGAAATTATCCCCTCTTCCAAATGTCCATAAGTCTGTGCTTCTATCCATATACTCACCTCTTTGTTTTTGAAAGCGTTTTCTATTTGATATTATTTTACTATAAAATCACTTAATTTTCAAGTTGATTCCTGTAAAATCATGTAAAATTATCAGGAAAAGTTTTTCCATTTTCTTTCCCGAACCTTTTACTTCATTCCTTCGCTTTCCTCCTAATCTTACTTACGATTATACTATATATACGAGGAAAATTAAACAAAAAACCGAACATTTAAATCACTATTTTTATTACTAACTAGTTTATTACGAATAAAATGAACATTTTTATGTACAATGTAAAAAAAGACTAAGACAAATTTGTCTTAGTCTTGATCGACTCTTAGTCTACGTTCACGTATTCTTTTGAAAGTTCAAGAACTTCTTCCATTGTTGAACATTCAGTCAGAGCACGGTTAGCGTATTCTTGCATTTTAGCTGTGTCGAGTTTCTTCATCAAGCTACGTGTACGAAGGACAGATGTCGCTGACATAGAGAACTCATCCAAGCCCATTCCGACAAGAAGTGGAACAGCAGTTTGGTCACCGGCCATTTCACCACACATACCTGCCCATTTGCCTTCAGCGTGAGCTGCTTTGATCACGTTGTTGATCAAACGAAGGATTGATGGGTTATATGGTTGGTAAAGGTATGAAACTTGTTCGTTCATACGGTCAGCAGCCATTGTGTATTGGATCAAGTCATTTGTACCGATTGAGAAGAAATCAACTTCTTTAGCAAATTGGTCCGCAAGCATTGCAGCAGCTGGGATTTCAATCATGATCCCTACTTGGATATCATCTGCCACAGCAACACCTTCCGCAAGCAATTTAGCTTTTTCTTCTTCAAGAATACCTTTAGCCGTACGGAACTCTGTCAACAAAGCAACCATTGGGAACATGATCCGCAATTTACCGTGAACAGATGCACGAAGCAAGGCACGCAATTGTGTACGGAACATTTGGTTACCTGTCTCAGAGATAGAGATACGCAAAGCACGGAAACCTAAGAATGGGTTCATTTCTTTAGGAAGATCAAAGTAAGGGAGTTCTTTATCCCCACCGATATCCATTGTACGAACAACAACAGGTTTACCATTCATACCTTCAAGAACAGCTTTGTAAGCTTCGTATTGGTCATCTTCCGTTGGGAAGTCTTGAGAATCCATGTACAAGAATTCTGTACGATAGAGACCAACAGCTTCTGCACCGTTATCGTTCACACCTTCAACATCTTTAGGTGTACCGATGTTAGCAGACCAACTCGAAGTGTTTTTCCATCAGCAGTCACTGTTTTCGCATCTTTAAGGAGAGCCCATTCAGCTTTTTTTGTTTAGCATAAGCTTCACCAGCTGCTTTGAACTCTGCGATTTGTTCTTCAGTAGGGTTGATCACTACTTCACCAGTGATCCCTGAAACAGCCAAAACATCGCCATCTTTGACAAGTTCTGTGATGTTATTTGTACCAAGAACAGCTGCGATTTCAAGTGTACGAGCCATGATAGCTGAGTGACTGGTACGTCCACCGATATTCGTGACAAAAGCTTTTACATACTTTTTGTTCAACTGTGCTGTATCAGATGGAGTCAAGTCATGCGCAACCACGATTGCTTCTTCATTGATAGAAGCAGGGTTTGGCAATTTCTTACCAAGCAAGTTGGCAAGGACACGTTTGGTAACGTCACGAATATCTGCTGCACGTTCTTGCATGTAAGGATTGTCTTCCATTCCTTCAAAGATCGCAATGAACATGTCAGTGACTTCTTTCAAGCCAGCTTCTGCATTGATTTTTTTCGTACGAATCGTTTCTTTGATCTGACCAATCATTTCAGGGTCAGCAAGAACCATCATATGCGCATCAAAAACTTGCGCTGCTTCTTCACCAAGGCTTGCTACTGCATTCTCCCGAATAAGAGAAAGCTCGTTTTGTGAAGCTTCAAGAGCTGCATCCAAACGAGCTTCTTCTGCACTTGTATCTTCGACTGAAACAGTCTCAAATGATAAGTCTGGTTGAATGAGCAAATATGCCTTAGCAACAGCAACACCGTCAGATGCTGCAATTCCTTTTAGCATTTTTGTCATATTTTTAAGCCAATCCTTCTTTAGTCATTGTTTCTGAAATAGCTGCGATCGCATCATCAGCGTCAGCACCTTCTGCAGAGATTACAACGTCTGCTCCTTGACCAACACCAAGGCTCATAACACCCATGATTGATTTCAAGTTAACTGATTTACCTTTGTATTCAAGAGTAATATCTGAAGCAAATTTGCTAGCAGTTTGAACCAACAAAGTTGCTGGACGTGCGTGGATACCTGTTTCTGCCACGATGTGGAAATCTTTAGAAGCCATAGTTTGACTCTCCTTTTTAAAAATAGTTTTTGAGTTACCTTTTGATAACCCTTACAATTTGGTATTATATCATCTTTTGAAATTTTTTTCAAGATTTTTATCACTGACTTACAGAAAAAGACTGCGAAAAATCCCAATTTAGATACATTTTAAGAAGCACCTGAAGAACAGAGAAAATATCTTTTCAATTTTCTACTATATTATAAGTAACATTTTCCTCCGCTTTCAATGAAAAGAAGCTCTTGAACCACAGGATATTGATTCACCAAAAAATTATAACTAATTAAAGATGCTTTAAAGCCTATTCCTATCCCATTTCTTCGATTTTCACACTTTTCACTCACCACAATATATTGTGCTTTGAAAACTCCATTTCATCTCTTTGCACAATATTTAGTTTTATTTTGTTGACAAGTTGCTGGATTTGTTTATACTGTTTACAGATTTATATTTCGATAGGAGAACGGAAAAGAAATGGTAACCATTTATTCAAAAAATAATTGTGTTCAATGCAAAATGACCAAGCGATTCCTCGATAGCAATCATGTGGAATACCGCGAAATTAACTTAGACGAACAGCCAGAATTTGTAGAGCATGTTAAGAACCTTGGCTTCAATGCTGCTCCAGTTATTCAAACACCGGATGAAGTATTTTCTGGTTTTCAACCAGCTAAGTTGAAGAAACTTTCATAATAAACACAGTATTTTGCTTAAATAGGGTCTAGCGTTAGCAACCTAACACTAGACTTTTTACTTGGGAAGAGAGGACTTCTCCTCTTCATTTTTTTGAACTAGAAAAGGATTATTATGGGATTAAAATCTCTTGAAGATGTGACGTATTTTCGTCTTAACAATGAAATCAACCGTCCAGTAAACGGCCAAATCATGCTTCATAAAGATAAAGAAGCTTTGGATGCGTTCTTTAAAGAAAATGTTGTACCAAATACTAAAGCCTTTGACTCGATTACAGACAAGATTCAGTACCTTCTCGAGCACAATTACATTGAGAGAGCTTTTATCGAGAAATACCGTCCTGAATTTTTAGAGGAATTGGCCCAATTTATCAAAGACCAAAACTTCCAATTCAAGTCCTTCATGGCGGCCTACAAATTCTATAACCAATACGCTTTGAAAACAAATGATGGAGAATACTATCTTGAAAGCATGGAAGACCGTGTCTTCTTCAATGCTCTCTATTTTGCAGATGGAAATGAAGCTATCGCGCGAGACATCGCAAACGAAATTATCCACCAACGCTACCAACCAGCTACTCCTTCTTTCTTAAACGCTGGACGTGCCCGCCGTGGAGAATTGGTTTCATGTTTCTTGATCCAAGTAACCGATGATATGAATGCGATCGGACGTTCCATCAACTCTGCCCTTCAACTTTCACGTATCGGTGGTGGGGTTGGGATTTCCCTCAGCAACCTTCGTGAAGCTGGAGCACCAATCAAAGGGTATGAAGGAGCCGCTTCTGGGGTCGTACCTGTTATGAAACTCTTTGAAGATAGCTTCTCTTACTCTAACCAATTGGGACAACGCCAAGGGGCTGGGGTTGTTTACCTCAATGTCTTTCACCCAGACATCATCGCCTTCCTTTCTACTAAGAAAGAAAATGCTGATGAAAAAGTTCGGGTGAAGACTCTCTCACTTGGTGTCGTCGTACCAGATAAGTTCTACGAGTTAGCGCGTAAGAATGAGGAAATGTACCTCTTCAGCCCATACTCTGTGGAACGTGAATACGGAGTACCATTTAACTACATCGACATCACTGAAAAATACGATGAGTTGGTTGCTAATCCAAATATCCGCAAGACAAAAATTAAGGCACGTGATTTGGAAACTGAAATTTCTAAATTGCAACAAGAATCTGGCTATCCATATGTAGTCAACATCGATACTGCTAACCGGGCAAACCCTGTTGATGGAAAAATCATCATGAGTAACTTGTGTTCAGAGATCCTCCAGGTTCAAGAACCAAGCTTGATCAACGATGCCCAAGAATTTGTCCAAATGGGAACAGACGTCTCATGTAACCTTGGTTCAACCAACGTAGTTAACATGATGACTTCACCTGATTTTGGACGTTCGATTCGTGCCATGGTTCGTGCTTTAACCTTCGTTACAGATAGCTCTCATATCGTGGCCGTTCCAACAATTGACCACGGAAATAAACTGGCGCATTCGTTCGGACTTGGAGCTATGGGACTTCACAGCTACCTTGCCCAACAATTGATCGAATACGGATCACCTGAGTCTGTTGAGTTTACAAGTATCTACTTCATGCTCATGAACTACTGGACTCTCGTAGAATCAAATAACATTGCGCGCGAACGTGGTGTTACCTTCCACAACTTTTGAGAAAAATCAGACTATGCCAACGGTACTTACTTTGATAAGTACACGACTGGAGAATTTGTACCAAAATCTGATCGCGTCAAAGAACTCTTTAAAGATATCTTTATCCCAAGTGCTGAGGATTGGGCAGAACTGCGTGCTAAAGTTCAAGCAGATGGTCTTTACCACCAAAACCGCTTGGCTGTCGCACCAAATGGATCTATCAGCTACATCAATGACGTATCTGCTTCTATCCACCCAATTACACAACGGATTGAAGAACGTCAAGAGAAGAAAATCGGTAAGATCTACTACCCTGCAGCAGGATTGTCAACGGAAACGATTCCTTACTACACTTCTGCCTACGACATGGATATGCGAAAAGTCATCGATGTCTATGCTGCGGCTACTGAGCATGTAGACCAAGGTCTTTCACTGACCCTCTTTATGCGCAGCGATATTCCAAAGGGTCTTTACGAATGGAAAACTGAAAACAAACAAACCACTCGTGACTTGTCTATCCTTCGGAACTACGCCTTTAACAAGGGTATCAAGTCTATCTACTACGTCCGTACCTTTACAGATGATGGTGGAGAAGTTGGCGCCAACCAATGTGAAAGCTGTGTCATCTAATCCGCTATCCTAGATAGCTATCAAAAGTCGGTTCGCCGACTTTTTGTGCGGTATTCTATCAATTTATGGTAGAATAGTAACGATTGAATGAATAGAAAAAGAAAGTGATGCAAATGGAAACATACTACAAAGCCATTAACTGGAATGCGATCGAAGATGTCATCGATAAATCGACCTGGGAAAAACTGACAGAGCAATTCTGGTTGGATACACGTATCCCTTTGTCAAACGACTTGGATGACTGGAGAAAGTTGTCGAATAAAGAAAAAGACCTAGTTGGTAAAGTCTTTGGGGGATTGACCCTTCTAGATACCATGCAATCTGAAACAGGTGTTCAGGCTCTTCGTGCGGATATTCGTACTCCCCATGAAGAAGCTGTCTTTAACAACATCCAATTTATGGAATCAGTCCATGCTAAGTCATACTCTTCTATCTTTTCTACTTTGAATACCAAGTCAGAAATCGAAGAGATTTTCGAATGGACCAACACCAATCCTTTCCTTCAAAAGAAGGCAGAAATCATCAACGAAATCTATCTCAATGGAACTCCCCTTGAAAAGAAAGTCGCCAGCGTTTTCCTTGAAACCTTCCTCTTCTACTCTGGTTTCTTCACACCTCTCTACTATCTTGGAAACAACAAATTGGCCAACGTAGCTGAAATCATCAAGTTGATCATTCGGGACGAATCAGTTCACGGAACCTATATCGGCTACAAGTTCCAACTTGGATTTAACGAATTACCAGAAGAAGAACAAGAAAAACTCAAAGAGTGGATGTATGATCTGCTCTACACCCTCTATGAGAATGAAGAAGGCTACACAGAGAGCCTCTATGACGGTGTGGGCTGGACAGAGGAAGTCAAGACCTTCCTTCGCTACAACGCCAATAAAGCCCTCATGAACTTGGGACAAGATCCGCTTTTCCCAGACTCAGCAGATGACGTTAACCCAATCGTCATGAACGGAATCTCAACCGGTACCTCTAACCACGACTTCTTCTCTCAAGTCGGAAATGGTTACCTTCTCGGTGAAGTAGAAGCCATGCAGGATGACGATTACAATTACGGACTATAAGACAAAAACCTTTCCAAACGGAAAGGTTTTTTTGTTGCATTCTTTTTCTAATTGGCTCTGCTTCTTTGTTGAAAAAAGAGGTTGAACAAACATCCAACCTCTTCGATAATTACAATTTACCTGCTACAGCATCCAACAATTCTTGGATTTTCGCTTGGTTGCTTCCTCCTGCCATGGCCATGTCTGGTTTACCACCACCACGTCCATCGACGATTGGAGCCAATTCTTTAATGACATTACCTGCATGGACTTCTTTTGTCTTGCTGGCTACAAGGACATTGACCTTGTCACCGATGGCTGCGACAAGAACAAGCACATCAGAGTAATCTTTTTGTTTCCAGTTATCCGCAAAGGTACGAAGGGCACCTGCATCTGATACAGAAACTTGGCTGGCAATGTAACGGTGGCCGTTTGCTTCTTGAACATTCTTGAAGACATCGCCTGCTGCAGCTGCTGCCGCTTTTTCCTTCAATTCTGCATTTTCTTTTTGCAATTGACGGAGTTGTTCTTGAAGACCTTCCACCTTATGAGGGACTTCCTTGAGTTGAGGTGCTTTCAAGGTTGCTGCGACTGCTTTCAGTGCGTCTTCTTGTTCACGGTATGCTTCGAAGGCTTCCTTACCAGTTACTGCTAAGATACGACGAGTTCCTGATCCGATTCCTTCTTCTTTGACAATCTTGAAGAGACCAATTTCAGAAGTATTGCCTACGTGAGTACCACCACAGAGCTCAACAGAGTAATCACCGATAGTGACAACACGAACTTCTTTACCGTATTTTTCACCAAAGAGGGCCATGGCTCCCATTTCTTTAGCAGTATCGATATCTGTTTCAATCGTTTCGACTGCGATCGCTTCCCAAATCTTTTCATTGACTTGTTGTTCAATAGCGCGCAATTCTTCTGGAGTTACGGCTTGGAAGTGAGTAAAGTCAAAGCGAAGGAATTCTACTTCGTTGAGAGATCCTGCTTGGGTTGCGTGGTTACCAAGGATATTGTGAAGAGCCGCATGGAGCAAGTGAGTTGCTGTGTGGTTCTTCATGACACGATGACGACGATTGGTATCGATCGCCAAAGTGTATTCTTGGTTCAAGGCAAGAGGAGCAAGAACTTCAACAGTATGGAGTGGCTGTCCATTTGGTGCTTTTTGAACATCTGTCACCGTCGCTACGACGTTTCCTGGAGCATCCAAGATTTGACCATGGTCCGCAACTTGTCCACCCATTTCAGCGTAGAATGGAGTTTCTGCAAAGATCAGTGATGCAGTCCCTTCTGATACAGCCTCTACTTCAGCATTATCCGCTACGATAGCCACCAACTTAGAAGGCAATTGACTAGCATTGTAGTTGAGCTACTTTCAACTGTAATGTTTTGAAGGGTTTCATTTTGCATCCCCATAGATCCACCTTTGACAGCAGATGCACGCGCACGTTCTTGTTGTTCCTTCATGGCTGCTTCAAAACCTTCACGATCGACTGTCATTCCAGCTTCTTCAGCGATTTCTTCTGTCAATTCTACTGGGAATCCGTATGTATCATAAAGTTTAAAGACATCTTGACCAGCAATCACTGTTTGACCTTTGGCTTTCAAGTCTTCAACGATGGTTTGGGCAAAGTGTTGACCAGAATTCAAAGTACGAGCAAATGACTCTTCTTCACTCTTGATGATTTTTTCGATAAAGTCTTGTTTTTCAAGTACTTCTGGGTAGTAGCTTTCCATGATCTTCCCAACGGTTGGAACCAATTTATACAAGAAGGTTCCTTCGATCCCCAATTTTTGACCATGCATGGAAGCACGACGGAGGAGACGACGAAGAACGTAACCGCGTCCTTCATTACCTGGAAGAGCCCCATCACCAATCGCAAATGAAAGCGAACGGATGTGGTCAGCAATCACCTTGAAGCTCATGTTATCGCCATCTGGATCATAGGTCTTACCAGACATCTTTTCCACTTCACGGATGATTGGCATGAAGAGGTCTGTTTCAAAGTTGGTCTTCGCCCCTTGGATAACGGCTACCAAACGTTCCAAACCTGCGCCCGTATCAATGTTCTTGTGTGGCAATTCCTTGTATTCGCTACGAGGAACTGCTGGGTCAGCGTTAAATTGTGACAAGACAATGTTCCAGATTTCGATGTAACGGTCGTTTTCGATATCTTCTGCAAGCAGACGAAGACCGATATTTTCAGGGTCAAAAGCTTCTCCACGGTCAAAGAAGATTTCTGTATCTGGTCCAGAAGGCCCTGCACCGATTTCCCAGAAGTTGTCTTCGATTGGGATCAAGTGACTTGGATCTACACCAACAGCGATCCAACGGTTGTATGAATCCTTGTCATCAGGGTAATAGGTCATGTAAAGTTTGTCTTTGGGGAAATCAAACCATTCCGGACTTGTCAAAAGCTCATAAGCCCACGTAATGGCTTCATCACGGAAGTAATCTCCGATTGAGAAATTCCCCAACATTTCAAACATAGTATGGTGACGAGCAGTCTTCCCTACGTTTTCGATATCATTGGTACGAATAGCCTTTTTGAGCATTGGTAATCCGTGGATTTTCAGGTTTGATGGTTCCATCGAAGTATTTCTTAAGAGTGGCAACCCCTGAGTTGATCCACAAAAGCGTTGGGTCGTTTACAGGAACCAAGCTAACAGATGGTTCTACAGAGTGGCCTTTGCTTGCCCAGAAATCAAGCCACATTTGACGGACTTGTGCACTAGATAATTGTTTCATATTTGTCTCCTAATTTTTTTAAGATTAATTTGCGCTAGCTTCTAACATTTCGACATAATCGATGGCGACACAAAGTGAGATGACTAAATCAGCGTATTCATCCTCATACACCGATACTTGGTAGGTAGAGGTTAGATGAAAGAGTTCCTTGCTAATCTCAGCGACGATTTGATCCCGATCATCGAATAATTTGAATTCTAGGTCCCAGATATTTCCTTGTACCCGCAGTCCCAAATCTTCGATATCGTACCTATCCCTGAAGAGCGTCAGCTTTTTATGGATAAAAAAGCTGTCCCCATCCTTCAACTCAACTACAAACTTAGGAAGAAGACTGATTGGTTTTTTAGTAATGTGGCTCACTTCTTGTCCATTCTTATCATAGATGGTAAAAGTCTTGGGAATCTTAAGAAAAGATCCCTCAACCTGGTATTCAACATTTCCCAACTCATCTTTGATATCGAACCGCTCGCCACCCAATCGAAATTTTTGTTTCACTTGATAGGTTCGCATCTTTTGATCTCCTTTAAAAAGCTCCAGACAACTGCCCATAAACAAAAGACAAGCCACTAAACGAAGGGCGAAAAACCGCGGTACCACCTTCATTCAATGAACTTGTCATTCTTCATTTTATATGCAATTGTCTCAGCCGAGTAGCAAAATCATTTCTCTTCCATGGCTCGCACCCCCGCCACTTCTCTGATTCCGAGTAACAATGATTTATTCTCAACTATTTCATTATACAAGTTCCAGATGGAACCGTCAACTATTTTTTAGATGATGAGCTGCTATCACTTGTTTGAACACCGATATTTTGCAAATATTGGTTGAAGGTTGATTTGAAAGCATCATCTTTGACCTTGATATTGGCATTGGTCATCGCTTTTGCAATAACGCTACGGATGAAATTGGTATCTTGCTTACGACCGTCAACAATGATCTCTTTCAAACGTTTTTCGTATTTCTTCCAGTCAGAACCTTTTTCTGTCTTCTTATTCAATTTGACAATATAGTAGCTAGCAGAATAGTTTTGACCTGCTGAAACTGTGATCACATCTGAAATGCCGTTTTCATCCAACTTAAAGGCAGCTTCTTTGACTTGAGATGGAATATCTGCTGTTCCTGAATCGAACTTGACTTCGCCACCTTTGTCTTTTGTAGCAGTATCTGTTGAATTGTCTTTGGCGATTTGGGCAAAATCTGCACCTTCCGCTTTAGCTGCTTCCAACACTTCTTTTGCTTTGTCTTCTGAATCCAACTTGATAATTTGTGCTGTTACTTCTGGTGTGTATGATTCAAAAGCCGCCTTGTAGTCAGACTCTTTGATATCTTTCTTAGCTGCTTGGTTGACTGCATATTCCAACAACATATTGCTACGGATTTGTTTCTTCGCTGTTTCTTCCGTCAAGCCTTGTTGCGCCAAGTATGCATCGAATTGGTTACCTAATTGTTTCTTTTGTTTAGCCAATTCTTTATCGACTTCTTTATCAGAAACTTTTGATCCATATTCTTTTTCAAAGACTTTATTGATGGTCATTTGGAAAAGAACTTGTTGAGCACCTTGGTTGGTTTTGATTTCATTATAGAAATCAGAAACTGTGATCGTGTCCCCTTTCATGGTCACGATATCTTTGTTTGTGCCATTGGCACATGCTGCTAGTGTTACGACTGATAGCAAGGTCACAGCACCCTGCTACAAGTTTTTTTCTTCATGAAAATTATTCTCCGTTCCTTTTTTTAAACTTCTTCTATTTTACCACAAATTAGAGAGAATACCTTAAATTTACCTAAAAAGAGCTAGGATCTGGCAAGGGTTACCGTCTCTGTATTTTTTTCCGAATCATCAAAAATACCATCTCCAAGCGGCACCAAACTAGCGGTCAAATCCGGATGATTGAGAGTCGCATGAAAAGAGGTTCTGAAGCCCCCGGTAAATGGTTCGTTGCCCACGACGCACTTCCATGATGTCTTTGGCAACATCTCCTCCTTGAAAATATCATCCAGTACCACGATTCCCCCAACCTCTAAGAGTTCGAGAATTCGTGGTAAAAAGACGATGTACTTAGACTTAGCAGAGTCCATAAAGACAAAGTCATAGGTCTCTGTTAAATCCTGCAAGACATCTACTGCATCTCCTTCAAGCAAGGTGATTTGCTTTCTCTGATCGTATCTAGCCAGATTCTCCTTGGCATAGCCAATCATCTCTTCATTCCGATCAATGGTCGTTATCTTTGCGTTGGGGGCATTTTCAGCCATTAAGAGGGCTGAAAATCCGATTGCTGTCCCAATTTCAAGGATTTTCTTTGGTTGTAGGGCTTGCAGGAGTAGTCTAAAGTAAGCTACCGTTTCATGCGGAATAATCGGAATATTTTCCTTGCGGGCGAATGCTTCTAACTCCTCCAAGGCACCTGCTACCGGTTTTTGACGCGTGCGCATAAAGTCAACGATCTCGTCTTTAACCACTGGCCGGCGCATGTTGTGGTTGGCATTTTTACTATAAGACTCTACCATCTTATGCGAGTCCTAATTTTTTTACTAGGGCTTCAAATTCATTCAACCGACGTTCAAAGACCGCAAAAGCTGCGTCCAAGTAGTCTTCTTTTTCCATATCCACACCTGCTTTGCGGATAACGTTGAGCGGATAATCAGAGTTTCCAGCTTTCAAGTAATCGATATATTTGTCGCGATCTTCCTGGGTTCCATGAACAATTTTTTCAGCTAAGGCTGAAGCTGCTGCAAAACCTGTTGAGTATTGGAAAACATAGTAGTTATAGTAGAAGTGAGGAATCCGAGCCCATTCATATTGGATCTCAGGGTTGTCTTCTTTTGAAAGACCGTAGTATTTCTCATTGAGCTCTGCATAGAGGTTGTTTAAGAACTCACTAGTCAAAACGGTACCTTCTTGGTCTGCTTTATGGATAGCATGCTCAAATTCAGCAAACTGCGTTTGACGGAAGACCGTTCCACGGAAGCCATCCAAGAAGTGATTCAAAATAGCAAAACGAGTTGCATCGTCTTCTACTTCTTCTAACAGACGTTCGGTCAGGATATTTTCATTGGTTGTAGAGGCGATTTCAGCAAGGAAGATGGAATAGTCCCCGTAGACATAAGGCTGGGTTTCACGGGTATAGCTAGAATGCATACTGTGACCAGTTTCATGCACCAAGGTGAAGAGATTATCCAATGTATCTTGCCAGTTCAACAACATGAAGGCATTGGTATCATAAGAACCACCTGAATAGGCACCTGAGCGTTTTCCTTGGTTGACATGCACATCAATCCACCGTTCGCTAAAGGCCCGTTTCACACGAGAAAGATAGTCCTCACCCAAAACAGCCAAGACTTCTTCTGCTTTGGCCAATGATTCTTCATAGGTAAACTTGTAGTCTGTATCGGATAATGGCGTATACATATCGTACATCTTCAAGTCTGAGATTCCTAGAATTTTTGAACGCAATTGCACATAGCGTTGCAAGAGTGGCAAATGTTTGTTCACAGCTGCTACCAAGCTATCATAAACACTTTCTGGTACAAAGTTTTCAGAAAGCGCTGCTTCACGAGCAGATGAGAATTTGCGAACTTTGGCATTAAAGTTGTGAACTTTCACATTGGTTTGCAAGGTTTTAGCATAGGTATGTTGATACTGTTCATAGACCTTGTAGAGGCCTTCGTAAGCTTCTTTACGAACGGCACGATCTTTTGATTCTACCAAAGAAATATAGTTTCCATGGGTTAATTGAACTTCTTCGCCCTTGTCATCATGCACAGTTGGAAAACAATATCTGCATTGTCCAAGATTTCAAAAGTTTCACCACCAGCTGCAAAGATCTCACCAGCTCCTGCAAGTAATTCCTCTTCTTTTTGAGACAAGATATGTTCTTTTTTCTCTAGCAAACGATCAAAATAATGACCATATTGTTCTAAGGCTGGAACCTCACTCACAAAAGCTTTGTATTGCTCATCCGTAATGGCCATGAATTCAGGCTCATAGAAGGCAAAGGTTTCACCTAACAAGCTATAAAGAGACATCCCTTTTGATTGGTACTCTTGGTATTTAGCCACACGTGTATCTTGGTCATTTTTCATATGAGCATAGACGTAGACCTTTTCCAAACGACGGCTCAATTCCAAATATGCATTGGTTGTATCCAACAGTGTTTGCGCTGAATCCAACAAATGACCAGCGTAGTGGCTTGCTGCTTTAATATCCGCAGCTAAGCTTGCTGCTTCTTCTTCCCAAGCTTGATCTGTCGCAAAAATTGTCGACAAATCCCATTGGTATTTTTCATCAATTTCATTACGTTGTTTTACCATTTCGATTAATCCTCCAATGGTACTATTTTAGCATATTTGAAAAATGCTTTCTATTAATTTCTATTAATACTTGAAAAGCTTTTAAAATAGGGCTTTCTAATTTTAATAGTTATCTGTTAATTCTCAATGGTTAATAAAAACCGTATTCAAAACCGTATTCATTTTCTTGCCCGTATAGTTGAAAAAAGCGAACTGAAAACAGTTCTTTTTTTATTGTCTATTTTAATAGACATTCTTAAAATTTTCCGTTATAACGGCAATAAAAAAAGCCCCTTCCATTTGGAAGGGGTTAACCGTTATTGGTTTTTATTTTCTAGGGCTTCAATCCGGGAGATCAAGTTTGTTAATTCTTCTTTTGTAGCAAAGGTTTCCTTAACTTTACTCAAAGTTTGGAACGGATCCCCGCCATTCGCTAGTTTGGTATCTATTAAAGCGTCCAAGCCTAGTTCTAAATGTTTAGTCTTAATGGTTTCCGTCATTTGGCTTTGAAGCGCTGTATAATTTACAAAGGTCTGATAGGCAAAATCACTAGTCAAGTAAGTACTTAGATCCACCGCTTGCCCTGCCGGCCTAGCTTCCAGCGCTTCAATTCGCTGGACTAGGGCGCTATCGTTATAAGGCTGAATAGGGTTATTTTCCAAATACCGTTTGACGGTTTCAGAAATATCCACGGGGTTCATAGTCAAGTATTCAGAAATTTCGTGTTGAATATTGACTTTTCCAAGCTCCACTACTTCAGGCGCTTGATAGTTTTCAACCGACTGAATAACGTCAATTTTGGCGCTTTGATCACTTGGAAAAACATAGTCCCCGGATTCAATTTCTAATTGATAAACCCCCACTGGTAAGATCTTCAAGATCTTAAAGCTCACTTTTGAGCTTTCTACTGTGGTTTCAATCACTAGTTCCCCTTTTGATCCGGCAAGTTTTACTTTAGCGCTTTGACCGTCTAGGCTTTCAATATGCTTGTTATCATAATCAAGTAATTCAAATTCAAAAACTGAACCAAAATCACCTTGCTTTACGACTTCCCCGCCTTTGGTTTGCTTCAAGTTTGTAGAATTAGTTCCCATCATTCCAGCATACCCCATAAATCGGTGCGGTTGCCGGCTTCATCCACGGGACCGATAGCCATATAGTTGCGGTTGCCGGAAGTTCCCACGTAAGAGATCCAGCGATAACCTGCGTTGGTACCTTTGGAATCGTAATGAACCTTTTCGCCTGGCTGATAAGTCACCACGATTTCACCGGTTAAATCCGGATAACGGCGGACGTTGATAGGACTATCGCCCACCGTGAAAGTAGCTTCTTCAGGGAAAAACGGTACTTCATGACTTTCCATGACTTCAGTAACGATTTCTTTGAGTTCTTCTTTTGGAAGTGGTTCGCCTTTAGGTCGGAAGGCTGTAGGGTAAAGAGTTGAATAAGGGAAGGCCATAAGATTGAAAGCACCACCACCATTTGGCCCGGCTTCTCCGCCTTGGTTTTGACCAAGGAACCAGCCTTGGTTTCCGTCAATGTCACTTACAAACATAGCAACGTGTGAAACCGGGGTCCATTCGTTTTCCGTGAAAATACAAACTTCACCGCCTTCAAGCTTTTCTACTTCATCAAAGTAATCAAGAATACCGTTATTATAACGCTGTTCCCAAATATCTTTCACATAGCCCGATACGGTACAGTTTGCAAAGGGAACGCCTAGCCAAATACAATATTTAGCGTAACCGTCCCAGCATTGCCACCCGTAAGATCCATCAATATCAAAGCCGTAGCCCAGCACCTCATTTTGAAATAGTTGAATTTTATCCATTTTAAAGCCCCTATTATTTTTTCCAAGCGTCATTAGCAGTTTTTACAGCCGATTCAATAAATGTATTTAACTGATCATTAGTTAAATAAATGTTATAAGCTTCAAGGCCTTCAATAAGGCTTGTTTTAGCGTGTTCTAGCTTATCAGCGCCGTGAATGTCCAATTTATCGGCTACTTGTTCCGTAGCCTGTACGGCGTTCTTAGCTAGGATTTCAGCGGTTTCAAGTGCTTTCTTCCCGCCACGGGTTAAAAGGTACTGTTTAACGGAATTAACTACAATACCAACTAACACTACTAGAATACTCATAGCCCCGCTTACAACAATATCAGTAATTTGATTCATCTTTTTTCTCCTTTTTTCTTTTTAATTAATTTACTAGGTTCTTCTAGTCCTTCTTTTAGTTGAAACTTTTCGTGATCTATGTTTTGTTTTACAAAACGATCAAGACCCGGAATTTCTACGCCCAGCGCTGACAAACTAGCTAAAATACTAGATCCATAGGCCGCCATCATGGCCATTATAAAAGCGTCCACAATGGGCGCTAGATTCATATATAAAGCGAACGGGTACCCAATCGCCGTTATCAGGATCATGGCCGTGTGACTGACTAAACCTTTCCGCCATTTACGGCTAGAAAAGTCATGGTAAGCCCACGCCCTTGATACTCCTAAAACAATATCAAGGGCCACGATCAGCATTAAAGCAAAAACTATAAAATGTTCATCAATCCCGTGGGCGTAGAAGTCCTTAACCACCTCAAAAATTCCAAAAATTCCATCCGGTTCAATCACTTCCACAAGTCACCCTTATTCCTTTCCAACAAAAGGCCATGCTGTTGCTGTTCCTAGTTCCAGCTTGCCACCTTTCATAAATTCGCTGATTGGTTCGCCATTATAGGTAAAAGCTTTTTGGGCCTGAATTAAAATCTTAATTCCTTCCCCGTCCACTTCTTCATGGCTAGGATCTTCCAATACAAATAAATCATCTGTTTGGAAAGTATCTCCGGTTTTAGCGATAGGCAAAAGGTCCATATACTGTTTATAGATAGTTCCATAAGTGATATTTTTGGACATAACAGCATTAAGAATTGAAACGTGTGTCAATTTAGCGTTGTTTTCCACTAGCTTATTAATGGTTTCAAGCTGTTCTTTTTGCTCTTTAACTTTTTGATCTCGCTCTTTGGCTTTGACTTTCAAATTGTCAATTTCCTGAACGCTTTCAGACATGGCCTTTTCAGCGTATTCAGATTTAAAATAAGCGTCTTTGGCAAGCTCAATCGCTTCAGCGTCCGGCTTGTTCCGGTGATCCCCTGCCACTCGCTGGGTGAAACTATCAAAGCCCCCACTAGTTGCATTTAGTGAAATGTCTGTGTGTGTGATTTTTCCATCTTCATCATATACCGGGTATTTCCCGACAACTGCATAAGTCCGCATTATTCAGCTCCTTCTACTTTTTAATTCATTGAGTTGGTTTTTGAAGTTCTTCTTTTTTTCTTTCTGAAGTTCTTCAAATTCTGCCTGTAATTCATCTTTGGCTTTCTGAAGCTCTTGTTTTTCTTCTTCCAGCTTTTTGAGTATATCCTTGATAACTCTTTTACTTGCGTCTGAAGTGTCGCAATAATTACTGCTTTTTGTCCGATTTCTGAAGCTAGTTCAGAATGTACGCCATTATAAAAAAATCTTCGTTCATTGTTTTTCCTTTCTATTTAAAAGCCATATTTATTGATGAGATTGGATTTTATATGATTTTTGAACAGCTCCATTTTTTTAGATCCCAACCATAACGGGCGATAATACCAAAAACAAGTCAGGATATCCCATAGATATCCTCCTACGTTTTGTGATCCTTTCCCAATAAATAGATCATCTATATAAGCTTTGCTAAAATGCTTATCCCCACGGCCTAAATTATGTTTAACGCCGTTTTCATTCATTGGAATTAAGAAGGTGTTTCCGTCTTCGGTGTTATTATGTATTAGCCAAGGACTGCGATACTTTCCGTTTGAATAGATGGCGATCCGATCAGCCACTAATTCATAAAACGATTCATTAACACCATTTCCTGAGCCTGACCAAAGACGGGTCCCGGCAAAGGTTTCATTATTTGTATTTTCCGTTTTATCGTGGTTAGTACCTAATACGATCATAGCAGAATTAGGATCCCGGAAATGTTCAGCAATAAAACCGCTACGGGTCATTTTTAAGAATTGTGAAGAACTTGTATTGTCAATCCGGCGAATGGTTCCGGTATTTGAAAAAAGGTTAATTGTACCTTCATTCAAATCTATTACCGTTTTATCATTCAGGGCTGAAATTTTCTTACCTCTCAACCAATCCACCAAGGCATATTCAATCTTAGCTTTAATAAATTCAGCGTTTAAACCAGCTATATTATTAACATTCAGATTGAAAATGTTAGCTTGTGAAGCGTCAATTTCCTTAATGTGGGCCGTGTCAATTTGGGCGTTACCAATCATGGATTTTTTAATAACACCATCTTTAATATGGGTTTTTTCTCCAATCGAAAGTAAACCTTCATTAATTTTTATTGAGCCGTCCGGGTTCAAATTTAATTGCCCCAGCACGTCCCCAGCGCTTGTTAGGTTCCGGACTGACCAGCTATTATTTAGCTGTGTTACTTGTGTCCGGACCGCTTCTATTGGTTCATTTGAATCATCCGGTGACGGTTGCCATAAACGATCCGCGGAACCTTCATAAAAATCTAGTTCGGTCATAAATAAACTGCCCCACCGGTTCGGGTCATTTTTTAAATACTCAAATTGTAAGTAACCATCATCAAAATCGCCCACGTTAAATTTGAAGGATTTTTTTACAGCTTTGTTACTGTTAAAAATAGGACTTCCGGACCCCTCGAAAATTACTTGTTTCTCTTCAAAATCCGCTGTATTCCCTTTTTTACGCTTGCAGAAATAAATTTTGAAACTCTTTGAATTAGCGTCAAAACCAAGCATATTTAACATATAATTGGCGCCACGTTTGACAATGAAACGCGGACTTTTAACAATAGCACCATGCCTTATCTCAAACGTTCGTTTTTGGCCGTTGAAATAGAAATGGTGATTGGTAAGACTCAAACGCCTGTTTTCTTCAGTCCAATATTTCAAACCATCATCAGCGCGGGAATTTTTGAGCATATTTGGACCACCGTTTGACGAATATTTTCCAACTTCAGTTTGAAAAATTCGATCATTTAATAACATCCGGGAAATGTTACTAGAAATTTCACTTCCTACGGTACCGAAAGCCTGGACGAATACGTCAGACGTACGGGCAAAATCACTATAAGCCCGTTTATTGTCTGAAAGTTCCTTTACAATTGTCGCGTACTGACCATCTAGCCCGTTCTTATAATTCGCAAACTGTGTTAATTGTCCATCTGTTTGGTTAAACTTTTGCTCAATCTCACTAATTTTCTCGTTATAAGTGTTTTTGGCTACGTAGTTTTTACCAAATTCAACACGCTCCCGGCTGATACCTTCAGCGGTTTTAGTTTCCAAAAAGCGGTTAAACTTTTCTGAAGTTGTCCCGTCCGGGTTGAAGTTTGTAGAAATCGTGTCTAATCTAGTCTTCAAGCCTTGCGCTGTTCTTTCAAATTCAGCTTGTGCCTGTGTAACTAAATATTCTTGATCTTCAGGGGCTGGTTGCCACGGCCTTTTTTGAGTTCCTTTATAAAGGTCAATTTCAGCAATATATAGATCAGACTGTCCGCTATTTGTTCCGTTGTTATCAAATCGTAAGTAAGCGTTATCCATATCACCGGAATTAAACTGAATTGAAACTTCTTCTAAACCATCAACGCTTAACTTCTTACCATCAATTAACTGTTTAACAATAGTAAAAACTTGATTTCACCATTACGGCGCCCTAAAATGAAGGCGTCATAAGACGTCAAAGCTGAATTGTTAAACCCTCTAAAATTAAGGGTGTAATCAGTGTTCTTTTCTAGTAAAAACCTGTTAGAAGATATTAGTTTTTCGGCTTGAGCATTATTAGAAAAGATTAGTATTGGTTTTGAACCGTTGAAGTAGTAAGGGTGAGTTCCAATATTTGCTATTCCGTTGTGGGTGAAGTATTTCAAGCCTTCTTTATAACCCGTATTCCGGATCAAGTTAGGCCCCCCAACTGTTGAACTAGTGAATTGCTCCTTCACCCCGTCGATCAGTTTGGTTACTTTTGAAAGGCTTGGTTTACCGTCTAAATCCGCTTGGACTTTCTCTTTGAAAGTAGTAAGCTCATTTTTGGCTGTTTGGTTTTGCTGTTTGATCGTTTCAAGTTCGTTTTTAGCTTGTTCAGCTAGCTTTTTTGCGTCGTCTGCAAGCTTGCCCAGGCCGGATTTACTCAAAGCGTCATTGATCTGCTGTTCAGTCTTTGCGCTTTGCTGATCCATAGCCTGTTTTAGCTCATTGAATTTCTGTTCAATCGCTTTCCGTAAACTTACCTCGTTGTAAGTCCTTAGAATTTCTTCCCAAACTTCCCCGGTCCAGCGTAGCATGATTTTATGGCCTTCATGTTCCGGGTCCGGTTTGTACCAAATATCGTTGATCATTACCTTTTTAGGGTATTTCTTAACCGGATCTTCGGTACTATACCAATTCGTGTTATAACCGTCCGCCGTCTTGATAAAGTCCGGCAAGTTTTCAATAAAGCTATTAAATTCATTATTGATAAATTCTTCTACTGCTTTATCTGCCACGGCCTGAACCTTAGAAGATGAACTTTCACCGATCTGATCCCCTAACTTGATATCACTAGACTGATTGTTTAAACGGTTGAAAGTGATTTCAAAAATTCGTGTATCATAGTCTAGCTTCTTATCATGTCGGACTACCCGGATAGTGTCCCCGATTTTGACGCCCCGCAAGTAAACGCTTGAAGTTTTCAAGGTTAATTGTGGACGTGCTGAATTAATCAAGGTTTGGTAAGTCAACTTAATCAATTCATTCGGGTCTTCTTCCTCACTAAATTCCGTAAATCCAATCTTAGGCCTCATGGTACCGTCTGAATTTAATACCGTAAGTCCTAGTCATTTCGGGAATTTCTAGGTATTTTTGGCCTTTAGGCTTATCCAGCGGGTCCCCTTTAGCTTTGGACCAGACCACATCTTCAAAGGTGATTTTTCGGCCGTAACCGTCCCCACCTTTTCCGCTTTCTTCAGCACTTGAAACCTGTTCACCTTTACCGCGTCCAATCAAGGCCGTGAAAATGTTAGTTCTTTCCACTTCCTTTAGGATCTCTAGCGCATTATGGCCATAGACTACCCGTTTCCCTACAGCTTCACCGATTTTCTTTTTGAAATCAATGTACCGGGCGCCTAATCCGTTACTATTCATTTCTACAAAAAACTGCATTTCAAGGCCCCAAACCTTACAGATTTTTTTAAGGGCGTCAAAGACTGAAGTATAGTAGAAATTCGTGCTGTGGTTTGTGGTATCGGCAATAAAACGGGCCTGCCAATTCGTACCCTGTAAGAGTTCATTAATTACCGGTTTAGCCGGTGTATTTTTAGGGCGCTTATCAAATACCGGGGTTTTCCGTAGTTCCTCTATACCGGATTGAACCCCGGTAAAGGTTGAAATTTCCCCTTTAGTCGATTTTTGAGCGATATAGAAATAATGAAAAAGGTGTGTATCTTCCATTGATTGAATGGCCATATACTCCACCTTTTCAAATTCATCATCATTTAACGCCTTCATTTCAACCGTCAAGCGATCAGAAACGTAGTTATCGGTAGTAAGTGCGTATTTCTGAAGTGCTGACTTGATAGCGTTTCTTCTTACGACTTTTAAAAGCCGTTCTTCATTATCAAATAAATAAATCACGCTCTTTCATCCCTCCAAACTACTTTCTTTACTGTCGCATTAACTGCTGTGATCGTGTCACCATCCCGAACTTTAAACAATTCCATCGGGCTGAATCGATCTAATTCGCTCAAAATATTCCGGCCCCCATAAGTTGCCTTAACTTCATCCGGATCAAAAGAAATTACAATATCTTGACCGGGTGCATAGCTACCTGAAAAAGAAATAATTTTAGATCCGTTCACAATCTGCACCCGGTCAGTGGTTTTTGACGGTGTAACTGTGATTGATTCCGGCAAGACTTCCACGGCGTCCACTAAAGAAATAGGCCCTGTTGAAGTTTGGGGCTGTTTCTTCTTATATCCATCCGGAATTAGTAAACTAAACTTACTAACTATACTTAGGTTTGTTTCTTCAAAGCTATCTGCCCCGTTGAAATAACCATAGTAAATATATTCCGGTTCATCCCGGAACGAAATTTCAAGGAACCCGCTTTGGGCGTGTGTCCTTAAAATTTTATTCAGTTTAGCGAACTTGTCCCGCATTTGGGCGCTGGTGTCCGCTGTAAGCTGGTATTTGATTTCTAGGGTGCGTTCTTCATCCTCATAATTATCCACCCAAACACCGCGCCGGCCTGTAACCTTGGTAGTTGAAACATTCCGGCCCAATAGGCCACGGCCTGAAACTGTTAAATGGCGGTACCCCTCAATTAAATTATTGAGGGGCTGACCGTTAATAATTAGATTGTCGCTAGGTTCCAAAACTGTAACGGCTTGATCTAATTTCTTCAGATTAGCGTAATTGTACATACTTTTTCCCCTTCCTAGTAACTATCTAAAATTAATTCCATTTCTTGTTCATTTGTAATATCGTTTGTAAAGGCTCTATAAGCCGTATTACCTAGTTTCAAGGTAATATTTGCCGGCTGTTGTCCGACTGTTAGGCTACCACCTTCAAAGTTAACGTTTGGATCATAAGCGGTAAGGCTTCCTAGCGCTCCATCTACTGAACTCAATTCATCTTGGAAAGTTCCTGATAGGTCCTTATCAGTAAAGGCATTAATAGCGCCTTGCGCCATATTTCTACTGATTTCGCTACTTGTTCGGCCTTACTTTCTACCCCAATAATAAAACCTTGGTCGGTGTATACCCCGAATTGACGGAATACCCGTGAAGGTGATTTAATACCTAGCAAACCTTTGGCCCAATTAATGGCGCCTTTAACAGCACCGCCCACGGCGTCAATAAGTTTTCCAGCGAACCCGGTTACACCTTTAACAAATCCTAGGATCAAATCCTTACCGACGTTAATCGCTCCACTAATGAAGTTTTTAGCGCCGTTAACGGCGTTTGTAAAGGCTGTTTTAACTGCGGAAACTAAACGGGAACCCGCGCTAGTAACCGTACTTACTACGGTATTCCAGCCGTTTGAAATGGTACTTCCGATATTAGACATAAAACTACTAATAGATGAAGTTATACCACTCCAAATACTTGAAACGGTCGAAGAAATACCGCTTAAAATTCCGGAAATGAATGAACTTATACTATTCCAAATACTTGAAATAGTTGAAAAGATAGCGTTCATCACATTTGAGATAAGCGAACTTATTCCATTCCAAATTGCTGTTGCTGTTGAAGTGATACCATTCCAAATTGAACCCAAAAAGGAAACGATAGTATTCCAAATAGCTTGCGTACTTTGTACAATGACATTCCAAGCGCCTGTAATGGCTTGCTTGATAAGATCAAAGTTACCTGTAACAAGTCCCACAATAGTGAGCAAGATTCCAGCAAATACCGCCTTAATGCTGTTCCAAATATTGGACCAAATTTCTGAAATGGTGTTAAGGATTGTTTGAATAGTATTCCAAATTGCTGTAAATACCGTTGTAACTGTCTGAGAAATAGCGTTCCAAACAGTTGAAACTACTGTAGAAAGTGTGTTCCAAATAGTATTCCAAACATCTGAAATTGTAGTCATGATCGTTTGAATTACGTTCCAAACCGCTGTAACCGCTGTTGTAACTAAATTCACAATCACATCCCAAATAGGACCAACCACCGCTACAATAGTATTCCAAATAGCTGTCCAAATTTGGTTCAACAATTCAAGTCCCGCTTGAATGACTTGAGTAAGGCCCTGAATAGCGATTCCTACCGCCGTTTTGATACCTTCCCAAATACTCAAGGCGACCCCTTTGAGCGTTTCCCACGCGCCTGACCAATCGCCATTAATGATCTGCATGATCGTTTTGATAATTCCAAGAATGACATTTAAACCGGTTTCAACTACGTTCTTGATCAAGTCCCAAACGGTTTTAACCATTGGAACTATAGCGTTCCAACCAGCTTCGATAATTGGGGCAATGGCGTTTACAATCGTTTCTACTACCGACTTGATAGCGTTCCATACAGTTTCAGCGGTTTGAAGAATAAGCTGGTGATTTTCATTCCACCAAGAAATAAGGCTTCCAAAGATCTGTTTTACAAAGGCCACTACTTCATTAATGGCGCTTGAAACAGCCTTAGAAACAGCCTGAAAGGCTGAGTTAACCTTATCCCTAAATTCCTCACTTGACTTATACAAGCCCACTAAACCGGCCACAAATAGCGCGATAACACCAATCACGGCCCAAACCGGGGCGGTAATAGAACCTATAGCGGTACCGATTGAACCAAACACGCCGGAAATAGCTGAACCCCCAGCGGTTGCACTTTGGAAACCAGCGATCAGGCTAGAAATGGCGCCTGAAACCTTACTTACAATTCCAACAATGGTACCTACTACCTTTGTTACCGTTCCTACTACCGTAAGGATTGGGCCAGCGGAAACTACAATAGCGCCGATCCACTTTTGAAGTGGTGATAGTGGTAAGTTATCCCAAATTGTGCCTAAAACCCGTACAATGTTATTTTTAAAGTTGATAATTGTATCTTTTAAGTTTTGCATTAGGCCTTTGATATCAGCGTTTTTCTGACCAAGGCCGGCTACTAGGTTTTGTGCTGACGCCTTCATAGCTTCAAAGGATCCGGATACTGTTTCACTTGCTTCTTTAGCCGTGGTTCCGGTCACTCCTAGCCGTTCCTGTGTAACGTGGATCGCTTGAATCAATTTATCAAACGGAATATCTTTCACGTTTTTGGCCGTAGCCTTGAAGCTGTCACCCATTACGCCCGATTCATTTACCAGGCGGGCCATTTCTTCCTGGGTACCACCATAACCCAATTTCAAGTTATCAAGCATGGTATAGTTGTCTTTTGCAAAACCTTGATAAGCGTTTTGAATGTCTGAAATATTAGTACCAAACTTGTTCGCATTATCAGACATATCAACTATGGCCATGTCCGCATATTTGGCGGCCTGTGCTGTGTCACCACCAAGCCCCTGAAGCAAGCTAGCACTAAATGAAGTGACTTGTTCCATGTATTTCACACCGGAAACGCCGGCCCGCTTGTATGCTGTTTCTGAGTTTTTGATAACAGTATCAGCGGAACCCTTAAACATGGTTTCAATACCACCCACGGCCTGTTCTAAATTAGCAAAGGACTTGACAACCCCACCGATAGCACCAACCACCGGCAAAGTGAAACCGGCTGTCATTCCGGCCCCTACTTTGATCATAGAATCACCAATCCCATGAAGTGTCCCGCTTAGTTTTTCAAGGCTTGACCCAGTTTGATTTCGCAAGCTTTCCAAAGAACTTTGGGCTTCTTTTAAACCGCTTCTAAAATCTGAAACGTTCGCTTTCAGTATGGCCGTTACGTCAAAATCTGCTCCCATTAAACCCCTCCTTTCCTTGCTTGATTAATTAATCTATTCCGTTCCGCCATATCTAATTTTCTAGGCGGTACGGTTTCTTTTTCAGGTTTATTTTTTCGGAAAATCCTATCAAATTCTTCCTTATGGTTATAAAATTCTTCAAAATTTCTAAACGCCGGACGGGCTGACTTGCCCCGACCTTTTTGAGCTTTAACCGATTGATTAAACCAAGCCTGGATAGCGGAATTAAGGCGCTTGTCTTCTTGCTGAATAGCGTAGGCCATGTTATAAATTTCAAATTCTTCAAGCGTGGTCCGCATTGCTTCCGTAAATGTCATATTATGGCGGGCAATAAGGAGCGCTAAAGCTTCATCATAGCCAAAGTTAGAACTTGACGGGTCGGAGTTCCCTACTCTACTAGGTTCATTGCCTTTTTGAGTAGGGGCGACGCTTTTAACTCATTAACCAAGTCTTCAATAACTTTGTCATACTGATCATTTAAGATTAGTTCTTCAAGGTATTTTTCAATAGCTTCATTAGACGGCTTTTGTGCTTCTGTTACTGTCCCGGCTTTGATCACGTCGATAAACGCCAAAGGGTCATTTAAGGCTTTCCCAGCGTTGAATAGTGTCATAGCACCGTAACCGGTTTTCATTCCCTCAAGTTCCGCTGAATGAAGCTTGTTCATTTCACGCAAGAAACCAATTCCAAAATGTAAAGTGTATTCTTTTCCGCCGATAGTTAAAATCATGTCTTATTTTCTCCTTTAATCCAAAAAAATAAGGGGCTTTTAAAGCCCCTGAAAAATTAGAGTGTTTGCCCTGTGCCTTCACCCTCTTTAGCCAAAGTGTGGTATTCGTATTGTGCCTTGTTAATGGCTGATTTTTGGGTCTCTGTAAGCGTGTCAGTACTGATCACACCGTTTCCATCAATAGCCATTTCATAAGTAAGTTCCACTTTATCATCAGCGGGCGCGGAAATTTCAAAGTTTTTGAAAAATCCTTGGTAATATTCCACATCATATTTTTCCTTCCCACCTTCTTCAAACTTACTTGCTAGGTCCACAATCCAAACTTCAATTTTATCCGTATTGCGGAACCAAGTGCGCATTTCTTTCCACATATTTACCGTGTCTTTATCTTCACGGTAAGCAAGTGAAGTAAATTCGCCTGAAGTCTCACCGTCTGAAACTGAGTTAACTACTCCGTCTTTTGTTTTTGTGGTTTCAACTTCTTTTTCAGCGTTCAAAGTTAATTCCGTTTGGAATCTTACTTTTCCGGCGTCTTGTTTCTTTTGGTCTTTGACGCGTCGGAAAAAAGCGATATAGTCTTTTCCTTGCATTAATTCTGCCATTAGTTATTTTTCTCCTTTTTCGTATAGGTAAAAGAAAAGTCCAGAACCACATGAAGCAATGGCTGGACATCTGTGTTATCGGGTATGATCTGTTTATCTGTCGTAGTGTGATTCAAGTTATATTCCCACTTCCCGGAAATATTTTTGACAAGCGTTTCTAAATAGGCTGAAATATCGTCCAAAATGGCCCGCTGTTGCCTTGTAGCGTAAATATGGACCGTTTGGCCCACTGTACCCCAAAGGTCGTTATTTTGGGCTTCCTGTGCCGTATTTTCGCCTATGTAAATAAAGGGGTACTTTGTCCCAGCTTCCGGTAAAAAAATCAAAAAGTTGGTGCTTTTGCTTCAGCCAACTGATAAATTAATCTAAATAATTCATGGTTTGGCGTCATTTGAACACCCCTTTCATTACGTTGGTCATGTCTTCCTGAAATTGCGGTTGAATTTCCTGAACCGCCGGGCGCATGAATGGCGTCCCCGGTTGAAACCGGGTCCCATATTCCTGATATCCGGAATATCCGGCTTGTGCGTGAATATGTGCTTCCATACCGGGGTAGAAGTAGTAATATGATTTTTTTAAAAAAAGCCCGTGTCTTCAGGGGCTTTCTTTTTTTGCTACTGCCTTAGTACGTTCACCGTTATTTTTTTCCAAAACCGCTATAGAAAGCTTTACGGCGTTTGGGTGTGCGTTTGAAATGGTCATGGTCAACTTTTCCAAGCCGTGCCATTTAACACTAACCATTGTTAGGCCCTACCTTTTTCAAGCGTACAGCCCCTTTTATAGGGGCGTCAATCGCTTCAATAGGTTCATAGGTATCGCCATTAAAAACAGCCTGATCAAAAGGCGCTTGCTCTTTTTGAAACCGGCAAACAATAACTGTATCTGTCCGGTTCCCGTAGTTTTCAAACACCTTTGATTGAGTGACTTTATTAACCAAGCAAGGGACTGTTAAAGTCTTTCTTGCTTCCATTTCATAACTATCCGATTCCGGATTGTATTTCTTACGTCCCCCACAAATTAAGGTGATTCGGTGCGGTGTCTTCATAAGAAAAACACCTTTCCACGCTCACGCTGTGAACCGTCTAGGCCAAAGTCTTTGTTAAGAATGGCCATATACGGTTTAAATAAGTTATCCCATTCTTGGTAAGTAACAGAATAACCATCAACCGTTTCAGACGTTACACCTTCCGAACCTTTACGCCCGTAAAGCTTATACACCACATTTTCGATCATGAAATTATACTTACTAGCTATTTCTGCCGTGCCTGTCAGGCCTTTGAAATAACTTTCAGCGTCTTCCGCTAGATCGGTCAACAAATCATTTTCTAAATTGTCAGTCGGATCAATACCCAACCGACGTTTTATTTTTGCTAGTTGGGCCACTTCCATCTGCTTTTATTCCCCTTCGATAGTTTGGGCAAGTGCTACTAGATCCGCTTTTTTGGCGTCCGCTTCATATTCTACGCCTGCTTTTTCTAGTAACTCTTTCAATTCTGCCACTTTCAATTTTTCAAGTGGTTTTTCTTCAGTTCCTTCAGCTTCTTCAGCCGGTGCCACTTCTTCAGTCGGTGCTGGTGCTGGTGCTTCCGCTTTACCTTCAGCAACAATCACACCTTTTCCAACTAATTCAGCGATTCGGGCGCCTGATACGGTAAAATCAGGGCGTGGGTATAGGTCACCGACTTCATAAAAGCGGTTATTATCTTTGGTATCAATGATATTTTTAGTTACAATATAAGCCATTGACTACCCCTTTCTAATTAATTAGACGTTTTCAGCGGAAGCGGTCAATTTGGCAAAGGCGTTTGCCTTAGTAACCATTACAGCGATATCCATAGTTACACGAACCGCTACCATTTCTTGTTCAAATAGGTTAATTGGTGTACCATCTGAATTTTTCATGGTAGAAATTTGGCCTTCTTCAGAAATCTTGAAGTTGATGTTGTAAGGTACACCATAAATCAAGCTATTAAAGTCACCGGCCAAAAGGTCGCCTTTCTTGAATTGTTTAGATTTCAAATCTACGGTAGTAATACCATCAATGGTATTAGTTGCCTTGTCGTAAATTGTTTTCTTGTCGCCGTCGCGTGATTCACGCAATGCTGAACGGTTTTGAACCTTAGAAACAAAGGCATTAGGGTTAATGTCCGCTTCATAAAGCTTATCTTCCAACTCAAGAATATTTTGATAGTTGATAGGACCAACTACAACTTGGCTTGAATCTTTAGCGGCCTTGGCTACTGAGTTAGCAAAAGGTGTTTCATGGCCCAAAAGACCAGCTTCATCAATCTTAGTATGGAAAGCTTCAACAATTTGTGGTTTCATGTCTTCAAAGAATTTTTGCCATGTATAGTTAAGTGCTTCACGGGAAGCAACTAGGATAATACCCAATTTGTGAGCTTTAAGAGCAACTGGAACTACTTCAGGTTTGTCAGTCTTGATTTTTTCGGTTTCATTCACCCAATAAGCTGAAACTCCATCTGTTTGGACATAAACGGTTTTTTCTTGCAAACCGTCCATTTCATGATATTGACCAAGTTGCATTACTACGGAATTTTCTGCTACGTCCTTCATAATGATATCGGTCATTTGTTTTGTAAAAGTTCCGTCTTTCTTTTCTGAAACCAATACTTTATCAGGGTTAAAAGTTTGTACTGTCATATTTTAAATTTCTCCTTTAAGGTGTCTTATTTAATGATTCGGGAATTTCGGAAGATATCCCCTTTGTCTGTGCTTTCCGCCCCGTTGAGTTCGGAAGAAACTTTTGGGGGTTCCGATTGCGAATATTCAGCCTTGATCTCGCTGATAATGCTTTCAAGGTCTGAAATAGCTTGTAAAGTACCTTCAGCGGTATCTTTAACAACAAAAGAAATCACTTTATCATTGACCGGAAGTTTCCGGCTAGAAAGTGTTTTAATAGCTTCATCTGTCAATTCTCGCTTTGTTCGTTCTTTCTCTAAACCTGCGATCTTATCAAGTAAAGCTTGTTTTTCTGCTTCAGCTTCTTTCCGGCGGTATTCTTCCAATTCCTTGCCGGTCAGTTCGCTTTCTGCCTTGTATTTTTCCAAGGCTTTAGAAATTGCGTCCGCTGTATCTTTGGAATGTTTTTCTTCCAAGGATTTCAAACGGCGTTGCATTTCGGCCACTGATACCATCTTTTCGGCTTCCTGTGTCGGATTGCTAGCTTTATCCTCAACTGTTTCCGGTGATTGTGGTTCAACAACCTGTGTATTTTGTTCTTCTGCCATTAGTAGGCTCCTTTCTACGCTTTTACGGGCAACCCCCCCGAACTCATGCAACTTTTAACGTCATTTAGCACGGTTTGGACAAAAATAAAAAACCGTATAAAGATATACAGTTTATTTTTTTAGGCCTTCTTCAAGGCCTTTTAAAAATGATTTTGAAATTTTATCGTGTGTTATCAATAAAGGGTGTTTAGGTAAAAAGAAACTTTTTATCTTTTGAAACAGTTTCATCATTCATCCCCCTCGCTTAGTTTAAAATCGTTTAAGGTGCTACCGCCCTTTTTATATTTTAGTTCGATATGTCCATAGCCCGAACACCTACAATTCGGGTGCATAGGGTACATATTCACACCCTTTTCCAATTCATCAACCGGGAAGGCCTTGCCGTCCAAAGGGGCGCATATCTCACACGCTCCCGGTTCGGCCACAAAAATGAAATGTGTGAACTCACCATCCACCAGCATTTCTTTTTGTGTGTCCGCATTGATTCGGGCTATTTCCGTCTTGATCAACCTTTCAGCACTTGACCGGCTAGCGCCGTATTTCTTGGCTAGTCGGTCCCGTTCTTGCTTATAACCCATCATATCCGTATAGATTCGGTTCAGGGAAGCAAAAACATCCTTTTGTAAGGTTTGCTGTAAGCCTGTTTTTCCCCAAACACGGTTAGAAAAAGATTCGCCGTAAAAATCAGCGTCTAAAATCGCTTCTAGGCGCTTTTTCACTCCCTTGGATGAATTACCCAAAATCCCCGCTTGGCGCTCAAATTCGCTTAGTATTTCGCTTCTACGGGCCTTATCAAACATTTCATAGGTTTCCGCTGTAAGGTTTTGTATTTCCAAGTCTAATTCAGCTTTTAAGAGTTCCAGCCGGCTTACTTTCATCTTCAAGTTGTAAACTCTTAACCATTCATTAGTAGCTGGGCTGAAATCTTTTTCTTTTACGGCTTTATAAGCTTTACGGTTGAACTTAGTAACGTCCATTCTGTCAGCCCGTTTCATGGCTTCCTGTTTGGTTAAACCCTCACGGCCCGCATAATTGATATAAAAGCGATCTATTTGGGCCTGAAGGCGTTCATAAGATTCCTGATAGATTTCAACCAAGATTCTTTCACGGTCCAAATCCCGCTTCATTAAAGCGGTTTGGGCCTTGCGTTCGGCGTTGTACCGCTTATTGTCCGTTATCTTCAGATTCATCTACCACACCTACGCTTTTCGCTCTTTCAAAATCGCTTGCGCCTTCTTCTTTCTTGATTCGGTCAATTTCCGTTTCATAATCGGTAAAGCTTGCGTTATTAAGTAGGGTTTCTTGTGATACTTCCCCGCCCGCTTCAATGTAAGCCTTTATTTCCGTCCAAACATCTTGCGGAATGTTAGGATGGAAAGTAAATGTCAGCTTGTTCGCTTCGATCACCGGACCATTTACAGCCTTATGAATGTTACTGATTAACTCATAACGCCGGCGCAAAGCCTTAGTAAAGTATGTTTCTTTGTCTTTGCGTACCTGTTCCAGCCCGATCATCTTATAAAGCAAGGCAATTCCGGACTGTGTGGAATTAAAGCGATCATCATCTAAATTAGGAATACGGCTGAAGCGGTGAATATCATTCGCCAAACGGTTTTTATAAGCTTCCGTTCCGCTTACGTCGTATTGTTTATAGATATATCCGGCGTCCGCTGTCGTTTGCTGACCCGTTGCGCTGATACCTGTTTGAAGCAATAGCGTGTTAGCGTCTTTCATTTTGGCCACGTTGTCAGCCGTTGCCCCGATAGCTTCCAAATCACCCTTGATTAATAACATAGCGTCATTGAGATCACTCATATAGTTAGCCGTGTCTGATTCGCTAGCGTCGTAAGCGTCAATCAGGGAGATCTCACTTTCATAGTCACCCATTCTATAACGATTGTTCCACCACTCCACAACCGGAATGTCGTTGTAATTGTGTTTGGTGATTTCATCCACTTTAAGGCTAGGCGAATAATGAACAAAAGGTTTATAGGTGATAACCTGATCTTTGGTGTACACCGTCATGTTTACCATTCCGTTATAAATTGGAAGGTGAACGGCCCCGATTATGTTTTGTTCAACCGTTAAATCACGAATAACAAACATTTCAAGCGGACTAATTAATACAACCCGGTCCATATTATCCCGGTCCCGGAAGTGATATTCATAGGCCCGGCCATATACTGAAGCGTCAAAGGCTAGATCATTATTCAGGGCGTTAATATCATTATTCCATTCAATTTCTTTAATGGCCTGAAGCTGGTCTTTGTTTCCACCTTCCAGCACCCCTACGGTTACGGGGTTCCCGATAACATAAGAAGTAGCAAAGCTGGAAATATAACCACCCCAGCGGTGCCTTACCCGGTAATCTGCCTTTTCCTTGTCTAGCCGGCGTTTACCGTATAAAATACTATGATTTTCCCCTTTGGCGTATGAAGCTAAAATACGCAAACGCTTTTTCTGACTATCAAAGAACACTCCTAACATATCCTTTAAGGCTTTCTTCCCTTCAGGGGTTTCTAGCAAGGCTTCACTAGAAGAATATCTAAACGGTTCATTAGAAGCACTTTCAAAGCGCAAAGAATCGCTTCTAGTTCCTACCTCAATATCTAAACCGTGTTCAAATTTGTTTACATGATCCATTTCCTACCTACCTTCTAAACAAGCGATTTACTTTTGAAATCGTCTTATTAACGTCTAAATCTTTCTTAGCTTGGAAAATTCTATCTTGGATAGCGTAGCGCATAGCGTCTAAACAGTGGTTATAGCTGTCCACCGGTTCATTAATGTATTCATTAGTTGCCCGGTCCTTTTTCCAAGTGTAATTCTCTAATTCTTCAATAGTCTTTACACACCGTTCATCCACAATGATTTCATATTGTAGAATGTATTGTATTCCTTGCATAACTGATCCGGGGCCTTTCATAACATCAATTACCCGTGGAATGTCTAAATTCCTTAACTCCTGATTAGATTTCTTTTCAGCACTATCGGCCCGGATGATTTCTTTAGCATATCCAAGGGCCTTTATTGCTTCAGCTATCTTGTCATTAGTCAGGCCCTTCCTTACATATTCTTCCACGATATACAAGCGTCTATTTTCATCATCTATTTTTATATGCATGAAGGCGCTAGGGTCATTTATGAAACCATAGTCAAGGCCAAAATAAGACGGGAATTGTTTTAATTCTTCCTTGTTTAAGAGTTGTTTCTTATATTTCGGAAATACAAGCTTGTCCAGCGTTGCGAACTCACCCAGCGCGTAAATCTTGTAATAGGCTTCATTTCTGTTAGCTAGTTCCTCAATATTTTCTTTTGTGAGATCATCTAAAAACCTGTTATCCCTGTATGTCGTTTGATAAATAACGGTATTTTTGGGCTTCTTCACAAAGAAGGCGTTATACACCCAATTAACCTTGGAAACCGGGTTAAACATCAAATAGATCTGCTTCTTAGGGTGTTTCTTATCCCGTAGCCGTAGGGTCAACTGTGTATAATCATCTAAAGTAAATTCTGAAGCTTCCTCCATGATTACATCTGAAATCCCTTTGATTGACTTGATCTTTTCCGGGTTATCTAGCCCCTTGAAAATAAATTGGGCGCCGTTCGGTAGTTCGATCCGGTAAGCGGAATTGTTAACCTTACAAGCACCAAGCAGACCCCACGTTTCCAAACATTGCTTGACGTCTTCAAAGATTGAATCATAAACACTTGATCCAACTTTACGCAAAAAAAGAACCTTCCTTGGGTGCTTCCAAGGCTGAAGGCTCTTAAATACTATCTTTTGAATAACTCCATGACTTTTCCCGGATGAAGCACCGCCGTAGTGAATTTCCGTAAAGGTGTCATAGTCGGTCAAGTGGTCGTATATGTGCTTATTAAAAACACGGCTGGGGTTTTTAATTTTTATTTTAATCTGTGGTTTCTTCATCATCCCAGCTTCCCAGCTCAATTTCTACCACTCTTTGAGTGATTTCTTGCCTATCCACAAATAAGCCGTAACGCTTACCAAGGTCAACCGCTGAAGCTCGTCTAGTTGCTACTGATGGTTTTGCTTCGACAACTCTTTGATATCCTTCACCATCTAGGACCAAAAGCGGTTCAGTGACTTCACCACGCATTACAGAAGTAAGAAATTCTAGCACCTCTTGCTGATCTGCGATACGTTCCGACTTCAGTTTTTCAAGCTGTTCATCTATATAGGCTTTTACCTTATCATTTGATAGCAACCGGCTCCCGTTTGCTTGTGCTGATCTTTCATTCTTAGTCTTTGGATAAGCTTTAAAATAAGCTTCCGTAGCATTTAATGAAATGATATAATGATCTGCAAAAATCTTTTGCCTTTCCGTCATTCCCAAATTCTTTTGGCTCCTTTCTGATAAAATACAATAAAAAAAGGATAAAACGCCGTTGTTTTATCCCCATTACTTGACAAATACCATTGTAACACATTGTATAAATCGTGCCTTGACAATGAATGTCATTCACTATCATTCAAGATTTTATTTAATTCACAAATTGCGGACCGCTTCAAACGGTAGTAAGTAGGTAGTGAAATCCCGTCCAAATCGTTACAAATATCTAAAACGTGTTTTTTGACTATGTAAGTAAGCCTTAGTACGGTCCTTTGTTTAGGGTCTTTTAATTTATTGATCATTCTACCAAGTTCTAGTTTTCTGTCAATAATTTCGGCCGTGTCTTGTTCTATAGCTTCTTTCATAACAATCAACTGTGTATAGACATCATCAACTTTCCGGCCTTTCCCGCCTGAAACTTTATCGGCCTGAAATTTAGGGCTTGATAGTAGCCCGGCTTCTAGTTCATTAATTTCATCCATTCGGCTCTTAATGTCAATGTCTAACTTTTGCAATTCATCAAGTAATTCCTGTGCCTTGATACTCAAACCCCGTAACTCCTTTTGAAAAATGATATAATAAGAATACTCCTTATTTAATATATTTTTGTTTCATGAAATAAGTCGGTCTTGCAGTACGCCGGCTTTTTTTGGGGCGCGTGTATCAGACGCCCCGGATAGATTTATATTTTTTAGGAGTTTTTTCAACCCCCTTTCTTAACAAACTTTCGATACACTAACCACCCGGAAGCCTTTTATAGCTTGCGGGCGTAAAAAATTAAATTCCAAGCAGTAAGCACCTTTCTTTAACAAGGTTCCTATAAGCTTCCTTACGGGCTTTTCTTGTTCCTTTGACTGTTTGAGTTTCTGCCTTTCGGTATTTATCAATATATTCCATGGCCATATCGTCGAATTTTTCACAATTTTGCGTTTCATTTTCATTTAGATAGTCAGCCATGCAATTTGTAATTAATACCGGATCCATAACTAACTCAAAAAGTTGAAGCACTGAAGGGGGGCGGAACTAGGTTATTTCTTTTATAAGCGTTTAGCCTACACGCCAAAGTAGCTGGATTTTCCACCCCTAAAAAAGTAAGGAAATCTTCCGTAGAACGGTATTCAAAACACAAGCGGTCATATTCTTCAAAGAAATCTGTAAAGTTGCTCATAGTAATTGAACCCCTTCACGATTTACAGTTAGTTCCACGGTACAGCTCTTTTTCAGACTTTTGAGATCCGCAAGAAAAAGAGTAACGTAGGCCAATTCAATTTCATCACTTGCGTGATTTTTCCAAGATTCATATTTTTTAATTAATTCATCTAATTCCATTTTGTTTTAATTCCCCCTTATTTTTAGATAATCAGGTATAGGATCCCCTACTTTTAGGCTGTCATATTGCTCCTTAGTCACTAGGAAATTCCCATAACCTTTTATAGTCACCGTATAACGCCCCTCAAGGACGTTTTTAGCGCTTATTTTCCCGGCTTGGTCAATTATACCCCCGGCATTATCAACCTTGTAAATGATCGTTTTAGGCTGGTTTTCAAGCCTTTTAATTTCCTTCCTTTGTTCGATAACTTCCCAATTAAGCATTACAATTTGAAAGATCGCAAGGAAAGCAAGGAAGAAAATAAATACTTCTTTTTTATTCATCTTTCCCCTTTCTGTTAGCCCGGAAGGCCACGATACAAGCCCACGATAGGCCCAGCGCCCACACAAGAATAAACAGCAAGCATAAGAAATTATGAAGATCCATTTTGAATTTCCCCGCTATCTAGTTTAGTTAAAAGGCTGTAAAGCTGATCCATAGTGTGGACGTATATAAAATTACCTTGGTAGTAAATTTGGTTAAAGTTAAAAACTGTACCACTCATTAGATATACTTCAAAACCTGAGTTATTCACGCCCTGAAATTTAAAAATAGATTTAATATTATTAGTATTGATAATAAAATTATTTTTAATTTGATCATTTTCTAACATCCTCAAATACACAAGCGCCATTGTTATTCCCCCTTAATTCGGAACCCTACAAAATTCTGATCATATTCAGGATTTTCGTAAATGTTCCCGATAATTTCAGCTTTATCAAGGACATCTGTTTCATACGGTGAAATACAATCCGGATCCATGACATTCAAACATTCCAAATAGAAGCCGTTACCTGTTAGAACATCTTTACCGGCATTGTCATAGTAGCGGTATTGTCCAAAACGTACAATAGCTTTGACATAATCAATCTGAAGAACATCCCCTTCAAAGATTTCTTTTCCGGTTTTGTCTTTGGTATTTGTGGAAAGCATAAGTTCCACTTCTTCAGCCCCACGGTAGAAGGTTATAGCGTCCCCAATAAAATCAAATTTCCCATTATCCCAATTAATTTCATCCACTAAATAAACTTCTTTATCTCGCTTGTCCCAAGCTCTAAATTTTTGAATCATTCGTCCGCCTCCTCAAAAAAACTATGAAATTTACTTAGGTTCACAATAGCGACCTCTTCAACGGAATGTTGTTCAATATCAAAATCTGGGTCATATTTACTGAACTCTTTCTTAATGGCTTTTTCAGCCAATGAGGGTAAAGCGAATATACTTGCTCCATTTTTTAAGGCAAACGTTTGACCGTGTTTATTTACTATTCGATACCCTATATCAAACGGTCTGATTTCCCTTGGGATTTTTATGCATTTACTTTGATTCTTCATTCCTTCTTCAAGTGTTTGTATCATCACTCCACCTCCTCAAATTTTACAAACGTCATCCAATGAGTAGTCCCTCTTTGCTGTCCAAATAAGGGCTTAAATGGTATTGACTCTAGTATTTTCTTTACATTTACCTGGCAATCTGACCATTTAAAAACTAGTGTACCTCCAACTTTCAGAACTCTCATACATTCTTCAAAACCTTTGGCCAAATCTTCCGACCAGGTAACTTTATCCAACTGACCATACTGAGATTTCATTATCGAATTAGGCCCAGCCCATTTTAGATGCGGTGGATCAAACACAACTAGATTGAACGTGCTATCCTCAAAAGGCATATCACGAAAATCGCCGATAACATCAGGATCTACGTTAACCTTTTTACCATGTATTTCAAACTTTCTTGTCTAATATCCATAAAAGTTGTATGACTCTCATGTTTATCAAACCAAAACATACGACTGCCACAACAAGCATCTAGTATCCTTATGTCTGTCATTCTTCTACCTCCTCGATCTCAATTCCCGGACAATTGAACACCCAGCCAAAGCCGGCGTCTTCAAGCTCTTTGCGGGTGTGTTTAGTTCTGGTTGTATCAGTATCCATACTAGATTCAATAGTCCACTTGTTTTCTTCCTTGTGGTAATTTAAGTAACTATTATAATCGGTAATCCCAATAATCTTTACAAGATACCGCTTTCCTTTTTCGATTTTATAACCATATAACCAAGCGAGGGCAATAACGTCCATATTTCCCTGTGTGTAAAACCATTCGGAAATTTCAGAAGTATCCGGCTCATTAGCTATATTTAGAAAAATATCTTCTAGGTCCCAATCGCGAATTTTTGCACATTCGATAAGATCCGCGACAAAATAAGGAACTTTTACTTTTTGCGGTTGGTCTAGTTGTTCTATTGAATTTAATATCCATTCCCTATTAACTATCACCGTACAAGCGATAGGGCCTTCAAAACAAGGCAACTCGTTAATACGTTTAATTAATTCTTGTTTATTCATCTTCTAAATCCTGTTCCTTCACAAAACTACCATTAACCCAGCGCCCTTTTCTGTCTTTGATTTCTTCATAGGCAAGGCTAAAACATTCCACAAAGTCATACCCTAATTCCTTACAAATTAAATTCAAGTAAAGGATAATATTTGAAAGGTTGTATTTAATAGTGTTTTCAATTCCCAAATCTTGCGCAACTTTTGCCTGAAAGGCGCTGTCTGCCATCATCCAAATCCAAGCGGGAACCCCACCAAAATCAGGCGCATAATCTTCCTTGCGGTCAAAGAAAATAAATTCAGGGCTTACACCGGCCATCATAGCATAACCAATCACCACAACGGCCACATCTCCAATTGAATCCTTAATAACGTCTTCTTTGTTTTTAAGGTAACCTGAAACCAGCTCCCCCATTTCTTCAATCAATTTCAAACCTTGCTTATTAACGTCCCCTTGTTCAATGCCACGGGCGATAAACCACATCTTTGTAGCAAACAAAAGATCACTTACTTTCTTACTCATCCGCATTTTTTAAATCCTCTTTTAAAGTTTTAATTCTTTTTCTGATCCATTCTTTCCGTTGCTGGATCGCTGTTCTAGGGAAGAAATTTCTTAACCGTTGAAAATGTTCTTCATCATCTAGTAAATCTTGATATTTCTGAATACTATCTTCAATTAGTTCCCGTTTCATTCTTCCCCGGCTCCAAATACTCAATTAACCAACCCAGATATTTTTGGGCTTTTTTTAGATCTTCCAAACCATTCTTTTTAGAATGTCGTAAAACATACTTAACGACATTTCCAAAGAAGAACCCTTCAGCATATTCCGGACATGGTGCAAAATTTTTGATCACGTCAATTACTTCCATTCCGTTTTTACCCTTGTAATGGTCCGGCTCATTAATCAAATCTTTTTCTACAAGTTCGGTTAAAACTTGCTCAAAACTCTTTTCTTTTTCCATATTTATCCTTTCAAAAAGTTTGTGAAATTTTCCCGGTTACCGGGTTACCGTATTTTTAAAACTTTTTTAATTTTATTTTTTACAAACGTTGATATAATAGGCTTTCTTATTATTTATAAATATTTTTATACTTTTTTTATAAAATACGGTAACTCGGTAACTTTTATATAATTAGTACTAATAAAGTCAGTAATACCAAGGGTTTTCACGGTTACCGTAAGGTTACCGATCTCCCAAAAAGTTACCGATCTCCACCCCAAAAGTTACCGAAAGTTACCGTAGGTTACCGATCGGTTACCGTAATTTTTTTTCACAAAGTTATAATATTTTAGTTAATTTTAACAAAACCTTTTATAGTTTTTCCGTTTGCTTTATAAGCTTTTTTCTCCCAATTCGGGAGATGGTCAATAATCAAATTGATCTTTGCGGAAAGCTTCCGATCATTTGAATTTTTCATAAACAAGTTATACATGATCTCACGGGTTGAAACTCTTTTGAGTTCTTCCGTGCCAAATTCGATTTCTGAAGAATTGTCAAACCATGAAGCGGTATATTGGTGTTGTCTTTGTGCCGTCATACGCTCCCAATGTGAGGGAATAGGCATTTCAAGATAATCCATTACTTGAATTTCAACCTCATCCCGGTACATGAATGTTTCCCGGTACGTTTCAAGTTCTGCTTCCGTTTCCGCGTCAAATTTCAATTCAAAGCCTTCTTTAAAGATTGAAACAGCTTCCCCCCCCATATTTGATCTATGGTAGCCTGTTCAATCTCCATAGGGTGTTTTCTTTGTTTAGAACCATCAACCAGCACGGGGAGAAAGCGCCGTTCACCGGTTTTATCTTTCAGGTATTCCCGCTGGTTTGTGGTCCGGGCCAAAATAAAGTTTTTGGCAAATTCTTCCGTCTTGGACATATAAGGACGGCGGTAACGTAAGCTAGTCTTTGAAATAAAAGCTTTGGTTTCAGCGAATGACATCCGGTTACTTGCTACCATTTCATCATCATTAACAATCAGGCTCTTTAACATAATGTCAAAATTATCCTTATTGTTGAAGTCCGTTACAGCGTCGGTATACCAAGGGCCACCAATTTTTTGAAGTAGGGACGTTTTACCGACACCCTGACCGCCTACCAAGTCTAAAACATAATCAAACTTGGTAAAGGGTTCATAGACTTTGGCCACGGCTCCGACTAGCCACATTTCCGCTATCTTGGAAATTAAGGGGGTGTCTTCAGCACCTAGGTAGTGCTGAAACATTTTCCCGATTCGCTCCCGGCCGTCCCACTCTTTGGCCACGCGCTCCATGTATTCCAAAACCGGATTGTAAGACCGTTCCGAAAAGAAAGTTTCAAGGCCGGCTTTCATGGCGTTTGGCGAATAAACAACCCCTAAATTATTTTCAAAATAAACTGTCAGGACGCTGACAAAACTAGCGGGCAATTCCCCAGCTTGAAACGTGGTATTTCCTAACCGGATTTCTTGCGTAAGTTCATATTCTTGAGAGAAATCATTCCGCCTTAAATATTGCCCTAGTTGTTCATCCGCCTTTAAAGACATTACCACGTTTGCCGGGCTGGTGCTTTTTATGTCACCGCCGGCGGTTAAAACTAATTTAGGGTTTTTGTCTATGCTTATTACATTACCAATCTCTCTCACCCCCTTCTATCTTTCTTGATCATACTTTCCACCGTCCGCCTTACCTCAATATCAGGTAAAGGGTTTATACTGTTTCCGTTTGCGATTTCTGCAAGTTTAAAAACATACTCATCATCCACGGCCCGGAAAATTAAACCGCCTACAAACTTAGCTAGTTTGTCATTGCGTCCGCCTTCATCCCCAAAACCTACCGCGATAGTTTCAAATAAATCCGTTGTTTGGTTCCTGTCACGGGTCAAGCTTCTTTCTTTCAGATCTTTCAGGCCTTCAGATCTGTACCCGTGTGTTTCTTGGTAGGTCTTTTTCAGGGCTTGGATCAGCTCCTTAGAAGGTGTTACCATTGTCCCGCCTTCACTAGACTTTTCTAGGTCCCATTCATACTGACCCTTTTCAGTCGCGGAAGGTGCTACCAAAACATAATTATTTTCATGTGCCTTTATATCCACCCCCGGAAGAAAACCAATCATTTGAGTGATTGGGCTATCTTCCCTTTTGAAGTAAAATAAATGTTTCCCACCGCTTGCGGTTTTGGCTTGTAAGGTCGGTTCGATTAGGTTTAAATACTTCCAGCGTTTGAGTGATTCAAACCCGTTTTTTTTGCCGTGCTTATCAATGTCAATTACGAAAAAGTTGGTAGTTTTTAAGGCTATGTTAGCATTTGGGTGCTGGTCCCAAAAACTCTCTATTTCTTCCGCTGTCATTTTGGGCTTGTCCGCAAACTCTATCATGGGCCTTTTGTTTTTAGGGTTGATAGGAATGACGGAGAAGCCTAATTTTTGATATTGTAAAGCGTAGTGCTTCATGCTAGCCATTCCTATTTACTCCTAAATGTTAGAATGGTAGATCATCATCATTTACTTCTACGGCGCTTGTGTTTGGTAGGCCTTCGGCTTCATTAAGATCATAATTGCGGTAAGTTTTACCCTTGCTTTCTGATTCAATGATTACCAAAGTATAGTAGGTTCCTACCGCTTTACGATTAAGAGCTTCTTCTAACGCCTTACCATCTTCAAAGTCAGATTTTAAAGGTGCATCATCTGCAAAGGCTAGGGCTTTTTGGAAGAACTTGATTGTGCGCTGTACTGACCAGCCAATATCTTTCCCGTTCCAAGTGTCCAAAGTTCCGAATGAAACATATTCAGTCCGGCCGTCATAATCACCACCGCGGATTTCAAAGCGATATTGTAGGCTTTCCCATCCGCTTTTTGCTACATTAAACTGTACAGATTTCAAAATAGCTTGGTACTCACCGGCTGGAATTGGTGCCGGGCCGTTTGCGCTGTCTTTGCGAGGGTCAAACCCTTCTTTTTTAATTGATTGTGCAATGTCTAGTAAACTCATTGTTTAACTCTCCTTTTTGTTTAAATTATTTATTTAAAATTGTAGTACGAAAAATTTAGAAAAGATCATCTTCAGAAATGTTTTCTGTTTTCTGTGCTTTAGGTGCTTCCTTTTCGGCTTCTTCTTTTTTGGCTGGTGCCGGCTTGCTTGGTGCTTTTGCTGGTTCCAAGGCCCCGCGGATTGTTGATAAGATTTTCAAAATAGCCTTATCATCAACCTGATCCATGTAGTATTTCTTGCGTTTGCGTTCTACTTCCCTGTTATAGTTGTTACCAACTTTTTCAGTGTGGATCATCAAATCAGAATTACCATTAATTAGATTTACATACTTGTCCTTTAAGCTTGGTTTATCCTTGGTAGCGTTGCCATTATCATCATATTCAGATACTTGACGGCTGATATAAATGACATTCATAGGCAAGGCCTTTAGGTCAATTACCATTTCAGTAATCGCCTGATTGAAGAAATCGTAGCCTTTCCCGTAAGGAATTTCTGACAAGGATTTCAAGCGGGGCTTTCCGGGCGGTGTTAATTCATCACAAACGGCAATTTTGATCGTTTCAATTACATCATCAATCACATCCACTACTACGGTTTGATAGGTATGTTTTTGAGTTTGCAAGGCCAAAAGAATTTCACCAATTTGAGAAATAACGCTTTTAGTAATTCGCCCTTGTTCATCCTTTTCGTTCACAAGCTGGATTGAAGGGACGGTATTCGCTTCAGCGTTACCATCTGTATTTAGGACGATAGGCGCCGGGAACTCATTCGCCAAATAGCTTTTACCGGACATGGTTTCACCATAGAAGAAGAAGTTCCGGGGCGTGTCCTTTGGGATCTGTGGTTTGTTTTCAGGTAATTTAAAGGCCATTTTATTCACCTTCCCCAAAAATCGCTTCAGCTAAACGGCGTTTTAGAAATTCGCCAAAGTCACCAAGGCCATCTAAATCATTCTTTTCAATTTCACGGATTTCATCCCCGTTAGGGTAAGTTAATTCAAAAGTTGCGTTAACTTCAATGATTTCAGCGCCTAGCGTTTTAGCAAGCAATTTCATTTGTTTCTTTTGCGCTTCGTAAGCTTCCGGAATCATTGTTAAAGCTTTATGAATTTCATCCGTATATTCTGCATGGTATGCAAGTGTGCCTTTACTTTGGTATTTAGCCAAAAATTCGCCTTCTTCTTTGTCACGGAATACATAATATTTAGTTGTTACTTTAGTCATGGTTTTGTTCCTCTTTTTCTTTCTTTTTTTCATTTTCTGTTGCGCGTTCTCCTAGTAAGAAACCTACTAGAAAAATAAGTGTACTGAATACGATCGTTTCAATATTCATCTGTTATCCTTCCTTAAAATAAAACTCTATCACGTTCACATCATGTTGTTGCCTGCTTCCCGTGATCCGCCAAAGTAATTGCCTATAATCGTCATACTCCCCGGATTCTTCACTTACCGGGTCCAGCACTACAATAGTCTTATACTTATGTTGTAAGCCATCCACTCCGACGCCTAGGACTTGACTAGTAGCAACTACTACCTTGTTTTCTAGTCCTTCCTGTCGGTCCCCGGTCCATATTCCTATTTTCGGGTGTCGTTCATGGATCACGTTTACAATCTGTTTGGACTTGCTGACTATAAGCATTGCTTCAGGAGTTCGCTTTATTAAACCGTCAAGCGTGGTCAGTAGCGGGGTATCTTTATTTGTTGGTTTCAATTTTGGAAAATCAACTTCTACCCCGGTTTGTTGTAAGTAGCGTTCAAAGTTAGCCCGGCCAAAGGATTGTTTAGCTATGGCGGTCTTTCCGTTAACTGTTACTAAATTCAACTTTCTGAACTTCTTCAAAAGTTCCGGATTTCCGACTTTTAAAGTGTTCTTATAAAAGCGGATCTTGTAGCCGTTGTTTTCCGTTGCTTGCTCAATCTTTTCAATTTCTTCCCAGCGGAAGAAGTTAGGGAGATTATTAACATAGCTTTCATAGTTTTTAAAGTCTTTCCATTTTTCTTTAGAGTAAGAAAACGGATCGTAAACCATTTGGCCATGTGTTTTCTGCCAATCAAATTTATTATTTGGATCAGCGCGCCCAAAGATTGTTTTTTCAAGCGGGTAGAAATTCAAGCCTTTTTTCCGGATTGGGGTAGCGGATAGCCCTATAGTGTATTTACGCTTTATTTTGCGATATAAGCCCCTTAATTTGTCACTGCTCATATTCTGCCATTCGTCTATTATTAAGACGTCACAAGCGATTTTAAGGCCCTTTTTAACCCTATTCTGTAAAGTTCTATCCGTGATAATTTCAAAATCGCAATTATCCGAATAGTTGAACTTTTGAACCGTGTCTTTCCAGCCTTCAAGAATGGATAAGCGGTTATTTAAGATCAAGACTTTCTTAGCTTTCTTGTGTTTGCAGATTTCAAGGGCGCAAATTGTTTTGCCACGGCCCCCAAGGGCTTCTAAAAAGATACCGTTTGTTAGTCTATCGCTACGCTTAACGGCTTCTTCTTGCCATTTTTTAAGCTGTATCGCTATTTTCTATCACCGCCTTTCCAATATCTGAAACGACTTCTTCAATGTCATTTCTTACGGCCCAAAACAAGCCAAGCCGGACCGACGCCCTCACGTCTTGGTGATGACTTTTGCTAAACTTCCAAAGGTTCAGGGCCTTTAGTAGTTCATTTGGTATATCTGATTGATACCCGGCGTTACGTTGTAAAATAGCGTCCGGGAAAAATAATTGAAAGTAAGCGATAGTTTCCAAAACTGAATTATCTTTAGATAAGTCATTGTCACGCGCTTCAAATTTTTCAATTATTACTACGTCCGGGGTTAATTCATAGCCTATTTCATCAAACCACTGTTTAATATGTGGTAGCCCTTTAGGTACTACCCAATAATTTATTAAACGGGCGTTATTGAGGTAGGCAATCCCTGAGGTGCTATCTTTGGCCTTATTTGAAGAAGGGTCAATAGTTAAAATTTTCATTTTATCGAATCCTTAAACTACGATTTTCCTGAAGGCTTGCGCCCTTCACTTTTTTACCTTCTTTCAAAAGGTCATACAATCCCTTTTTGTCAGGGGCTTCAGTAACCTTTTTCACCCAATATTTTTTAGGAAGACTTGCTTCATCCACAATAACGCTTTCTTTTGAGTTTTGGACTGATAGAGTGAACAGCTTACCTTTGATCTTGGTTTTTCCTGTTACTTCCATAGCCCCCTGAAGGTTACGTTTCAACCACTCAATTTTTTTAGTGTTGGTTTCACGTTTCTTTTTAAGGCGTTCTTCTTCAGCCTTGTAAGCTGTATTTTCTGCTTCAAGGTTCCGGATCACCATAGCGTAATTTTCCGCCTTGGTTTCTATTTCTTCGTCCAGTCCCAGCGCTTCGATAGTATCCAGCTTGGTTTCTTCATCAATATCCATATTATAGATATCTAGGTACTGCCCTACTAATTCATATAGCATGGTTAAAACCTCATATTTCTTTCTTTATCTTGGTATTCCTTAATCATTAATTTATATTTCAAAATTAATTCTTTTTGATTTCTGATAAGTACGTCTTGTTTATTCTTGATCCTTGTTAGCTTTCTTTCTCTTTCAAGTGTTACCCGTAGAAGGCCCCTTTGCTCAAGTATTCGGCTGTCTTGGATCTCAATAATATTTTCAAGTTTCTTGATCTTTCTAGCTTTTTTAAAGAACATTGTCTAGGCTCCAATCGTTGTCAGAAATAGACTGTTTTCTTAAAATCGCCATTTGGTTATTGTATTCTTCAATAACTTTTTGATCGTGTTCAGCTATTTCTTGATCCCAAAACGCTTGTAATTCTGCGATCTTTTGGGCTTTCTTTTCGCGTTTCTTTGCTATTCTATGGTCAATCACTGAAGCAAGGAAACCAACGGAAAAGAATAACGTCCCGGCCATTACTGTACCTAAAAATTGGCTTGTTTGGCTTGGTTCTAACATTGTTCAATCTCCTTTAATTGTTCAAAAATTTCGTATACGTCCTTTAGGTCGTACATATTATCCCGGCCCTGTTTTCTGTATTTCAGGCCTTTCCGTCTTAAATATTTAATATAGCTGTGGTCAAATCCAAATTTCTTACATAAGGCTTTTTGATTTATTGGTATTTGTTCGGCTTCCATTTCCTTTTTCACTTCTTCTTTGGCAAACTGAAGAAGCTCTTGAATAGCCATCTTTGCTATTTCATCATTTAATAAAGGCGGTAAATTTATATTTTCCATTTCCACCCCCTCAACTATGCGGGCAAGCTAGTTTGTGTTATAATGTAAGTAGTTAAAATTTCTGAAGCGCTCAATTCTTTGGGTGCTTCTTTTTTTTTTAGTCAATGTTGTAATCAGCAATGACTTGCAAAATAAACCTATTCGCTTTTGGGCCACGGGTCGAACCGTTTAGAATGTTAGTCACTTCTTGACGGTCCCGGCCGTACACTGAAGCCAAATCGCTTTTTTTAATGTTGTTCTTTTCCAAGAAAGCAACTACTTTTTTTCGTCCTACGTCAATATCCGGCATATATGTTTTTTCTCCTTTCTGTTATTTGTAAACTGAAAGCAACTAAAAAAATTAAATATATTTTTAAAATTATTGTTGACAATTTTAAACAGATAATTTAAAATGAAGACATAAGAAAACACTAGCAAATTTAATAAAAACCGGTTCGCCAAACTTGATTTTTATCATTTTTATTTTTTTAGTTGTTTTTTTAGTTGTTTTTTTAGTTGCTTATCACTTACAAAAAAATCATTTTAAATCAATTATTTAAAATTGTCAATAGTTTTTAATAAAATAATTTAAAATATTTTTGTCAATCTCTCAGAAAGGTTGATAAATCAATGCTTTACACGTTTGAAAAAATTAAAGAATTATCTAAAAAACGGGGTCTTTCTTTAAATCAGCTTGAAGAAAAGCTAGGTTATAGCAGAAATACCCTCTATTCTTTAAAGCGTCAAAATGTCAGCACCAAACGCCTGCAAGAAATTGCGGACTATTTAGAAGTGTCTGTTGATTATTTACTAGGGAAATCGGAAAGCCCTACTATTGCTTCTAATGATCAATCAGGCCAAACCGCCCTTAATGTTGAAGACATGGCCCAAAATGTCATGATGTTCGGCGGGCGTGAATTAACTGAAGAAAAGAAGAAAGTAATTCAATCCATTATAGAAGCATATCTAAAGGGGACTGAAGAATAGGTATAACGCCTTGACTGAAAAAGAAATTTTAAAGGGTTATGATATTACCGTACATACATTCAACGGCGATCTATTGCCGGATGAAGTTGGTTTTTATGATCCTAAAACCCGGACTGCTTTCATTTCTAACAAGCTAAACAAGCGGGAAAGAATGAAAGTGTTACTTCACGAATTGGGCCACCTTGACCACACCACGGCGGAATATACTAATGCTAGGGTACGCTGTGAGAATGAAGCGAATAGAAACATGATCCATCACTTATTAAAAGACGCCCTTTCTCAATTAGAAAATAAGGCGGATTTTAATTATATGAAATTCATGGAGTATTACCAGCTTACTACTGTCACGGATGAAATAATGATCAAGGAAGAATATAGGGCCTTAATTTAGGAAAAGGAGTTTTAAAATGAAAATTGGAGTTAGAACACCCAGCCTTAAAAAGAGTTTTAAGGCTAGGACAACCGGAAGAATAAATAGAACTTTAAAAAAATCAGTAAACCCTTTATACGGAAAAAAAGGAATGGGGTATATTAAGAACCCTAAAAAGGCGATTTACAATAAGGCTTATCATAAATTAACGGTTGATCCTTTGAAACCATTAAAGAACGGAAGCCGTAATAATACCAAGCGAACGGCGCCGGAACCTGAATTGGTAGGGTATAGCTTTTATAGAATTGAAACCAAAGAATATATTTGTAATAAAGTAATGTACATTCTTTTAGCTGTATTCTTAGGAATTTTTGGGGCGCAATACTTCTATTCAGGCCAAAAGAAAAAAGGCTTCCTGTCCCTGTGTTTCTTTTGGACTACTGTACCTTTCTTTATTGGTCTATATTGTGCCTTAGTAGCCTTGTTTTTAAAGGCTGATACAAACGGAAATATAAAGATAATTGATAAAGAAAAAATAAAAACTGATCAACTTGCCGGGGCAAGTGAAGCCATGAAACAAATAGAGAAGTATTCTATTCCATTAATGACTACTTCAGATCTTGAAATCTATTCAGATTCGTTAAAAAATACCTTAGACAATCTTTCTAAACTAGCGCCATTGTGTGAAGCTTTCCCGGAAAATAAGGAAGTTAGGGCTTTTGCTGAATCCGTTGAAGGGATGTATAAAGGCCTAGAAGGTGAAGAAAGTAATTTCATTAAACGTTATTATTCCGAACAGTCAGAAATCTCTAAAAGGTTAGATAACCCGGAATATTTGGAAGCTAGCAAACAAAAATTAATTGATTCAGGAATCTTTTCAGATTCAGGAATAGAACTAATCGAACTTTTATACAAATAAAAAAACCTTCCCGGCTTTGGCAAGCTGGAAAGGAAAAGATAAAGAAATACTATGTACAAGGGTAGTATAACAAATTCATTTCACTTTTTCAACTATGCGGGCAAGCAAGAAAGGAAAAGACAATGATAAAGAAATATACTACTACAAGCGGGGAAACTCGCTATCTATTCCAAACCTATTTAGGTGTTGATCCTTTGACCGGTAAGGAAAGAAGGACCACGCGCCGGGGGTTCAAAACTCAAAAGGAAGCTAAACAAGCTGAAAGAAACTTACTCTTAGACATTGAAGAAAACGGCCTTCCAAGTGTCGGGGCTTCCCAAATTCCAAACCCGACATTTGAGGAGCTAGCTTCCCTGTGGTTGGAAAATTACAAAACCACGGTTAAACCTACCACATTCGAAAATGTCCGGTCCAAAGTTGAGAAAATGACTGAAGAACACTTTAAGGGGCTGAAGCTAAAACAAATTACAGTCACATATTGCCAAAAGGTAGTAATTGAATTGAGTAAAAGTTACGTCCTTTATAATCATTATCTTTCAGTTATTAACCGAATTTTTAAATACGCCGTCTTAATGGATGTACTTCATTCAAATCCTTTTGATAAGGTGATCAAACCGAAAAGCCGGCAAACCCAAAGGAAGGGGAACTTCTTAACCAAGGAAGAATTAAAAGAGTTTCTAAAACTAGCGCAAAATACTACGCTATCTTATTTCTTCCCGCTGGTTCATTTAATGGCTTATACCGGCCTTAGACAAGGGGAAGCCCTAGCCCTGAAATGGTCTGATATTGACTTTGAAGGTAAAAAAATCACTGTCAATAAAACAGCGGTCAGGATCAAGGAAAAACAAAGTCTTCAAACGCCAAAAACAAAAAATAGTAAGCGCGCGATTTCTATTGATCCTAACACTCTTTCAATTCTGAAGAATTGGAAAAAGAACCAAATAAAGATTTACTTCAAAAATGGTAAGCACTTTGAAGGTGATGATAATTTCATTTTTACAAACCAGCGGGGCGATTGGGTACACATTCACAATTTTATACCATACTTCAAACGTTTCATAACTGACCATAAACTAAAACCAATCACGCCCCACGGTTTACGGCATACACACGCTTCATTGTTATTTAGCGCTGGTGTGGAGCCTAAAAATATTTCCGATAGGTTAGGACATAGCACTATTAAAATCACGCTAGATTTATACACCCACATAACGGAAGAACAGCGGGCCGATACAGTAGAAAAACTTATCGAATACATGGTAATATAAATATGTCGTATTCAATCCCGTATTCAGTCACTTCCAGCACCTCAGAAAGTCAGTGTTACCAAGGGTTTAGGGGGTGAATATCACTATTTTAGCATAAAAATGAACATTTCGGGAGGATTTCTATCTTAGAAAGTTAGCTTTTCTGTTGAGCATAAAAACGTGGAGGATAAAGGATCTGAACGGGTTGGATCCCTTGCGACTGATAATAGGTCATAAATTGCTGGTAGTAACCTTCTACATCCTCTTTAATTTGGAGCAAGTTCTGTGAAAGGATCGGACGACAAAGAGGATAAAAGAAATCTAGCCCCAGTTCCATCAG